>RCUK01000121.1_pt1 | contig 94723 bp, 87 predicted proteins | sample 2166381 | NCBI WGS metagenome assembly RCUK01 (sample SAMN09932809, study PRJNA488358) | compost metagenome | isolation source: compost soil in an enriched community | place: Germany: Experimental Botanical Garden | reverse complement strand
CTGTTTGAACCGCGAAGGAGCGAGACTATAGCACAGAATTTTGAGCTGTCATGCGGAGGAAGCAATTGACCCTTTTAAATCTCGGTGCGGACCCGCTCAAGCGGAGATTCCGCACCTCGGCAGGTGCTTCCCTCTATAACCCGAGCAGATGCCTCCCTCTATATATAGAAGCGCTTCCTTGGCCGCACGCTCCTCTTCGAAACGGGGGCTCGCCCCTCTTTATATTGAAGTGAAGATCCAGTCGAAACGGAGAAAGCAGCAGGTTACCAACGTAGGTAGTCCGCACTACGCAGGCGCGCGAGGTCGCGCTGCAGGGAGCATTCGTTGATCAACCAGCTGGGTGCGCCTACGTCCGCCAACATATGCGGATCCATTTCCTTTGCCAGGTTGCGCAACCGGACTTCGTTGCGCCGCTTGCAGAAGGCGAGCCAGATCCTAGCAAGCAGGCTTTGATCAGGGGCTTGGGCCAACTCCAGGGCGGAGGGCTGCGGGGTGAGCGCGGTGTCTTGGACGTCAGTTAATGACGAGTGGGGTTTGGCGTCCAACCGGCCAAAGGGGGGTGCAGGCGAGGTGCAGATTTGGGCGGACATGGCGGACTCCTTTGATTGATCCGATTTGGTAAGCGTAGTCGCCCAATATCCCGGTGAAAATCGAATTGTTTTCGCCAATTCGGTAAGCTAAGATGACCAATTGGTGCCACCCCGGGGCTTTAACCATGCGTTTACCTCTCAATACCCTCCCCGCCTTCCGCGTCGTCGCCGAGTTGCAGAACCTGCGCGCCGCGGCCGAACGCCTGCACCTGACGCACAGCGCAGTCAGCCAGCAGATCAAGGTGCTGGAAGAGCAAGTCGGTTTTCCGCTGTTTGAACGTACCGGCAGGGGTATCGTCCTGAACTCCGCGGGCGCCGCCTTGCTGTGCAGCGTGCAGGGAGCAATGGCGCTGCTGGACGAAGGGCTGCAGGCCGCCGCTGCCGCCGCGACCGGCAGCGAACAGCGCCTGCGCGTGTCGGTGCTGCCGTCTTTCGCGCAGCGGTGGCTGTTGCCGCGCATGTCACGTTGGCGTGTCCGGCATCCCGATCTGGCGCTGGAGATCGAAACCTCGCAGCAGGTCGTCGATCTGCTGCGGGATGGTTTTCATGCCGCGCTGCGTTTTGGCCGCGGTCCGTGGGCCGGAGTGGAATCGGAGCCGCTCTTCGATATGCCTATGCCGCTGATCGCGCTGGCATCGCCCGAAACGGCGGCGGCCCTGGCGGACAACTCGCCCGAAACGCTGTCGCGCCAGCCGCTGCTGGGCGACCGGGAGCTCTGGCAGCACTGGTTCAATGCGGCTGGCCTGCGCACGCCCGTTACGCCCGTGGCTTCCTTCAATGACGCGGGAATGATGCTGCAGGCGGCCGAACAAGGGCTGGGCATCACGCTGGGACGCGAGCTGCTGGCAGCGGACGCGCTATGCGCAGGCAGATTGGTGCAGGTGTCGCCCGTGAGCGTCCCCTACGAGATGGCGCAGACCTATCACCTGGTCTATCGGCCGAGTCTGCGGGATTGGGCACCGCTGGTCGCGTTGAAGCAATGGCTGCGCGACGAGCAGGAAATGTCCCGCCGGAACCTGCACCGCAACGAAGTTACGCCGCCGCCCGACGGCGGCAGGACGTAAAGCCGACAAATCCGCACGGGATGGCCGGCATGGGGATGCCGCGCAGCGGCCGCCCCCTGTGGCGCCGGACTCAGGCCGCCTTGCGCGCGGACGGCACGGCCGCCCGCATGGAATCCGTTTCATTGAAACGCTGGTGCCAGGAAAACGCCTCTTCGATCAGATGAGGCGTCTGGCCGCCACGGACGCATGCCCGGTCGAAATAGTCCTGCAGGGCGTCCCGATACGACGGATGCACGCAATTCTGGATGACCGCCCGCGCGCGCTCGCGCGGGGCCAGGCCGCGAAGGTCCGCCAGGCCGCATTCGGTAACCAGCACATCCACGTCATGTTCGGTGTGGTCCACGTGGGACACCATCGGCACCACGCTGGAAATGTCCCCGCCCTTCGCCATGGATTTGGATACGAAGATCGCCAGGTGGGCGTTGCGGGCGAAATCGCCGGAACCGCCAATGCCGTTCATCATGTGCGTGCCGCCCACATGCGTGGAGTTCACGTTGCCGTAGAGGTCGAATTCCAGGGCAGTATTGATGGCGATGATGCCCAGACGGCGCACGATCTCGGGCGCGTTGCTGATCTCTTGTGGGCGCAGCACGATGCGTTCGCGGTAATGCTCGATGTTGGCCAGGATCTTCTCGTACACGGGCTTGGACACCGTGATGGAAGACGCCGAGGCGAACGCCAGCTTGCCTTGGTCCAGCAATTCGATCGCGCTGTCCTGCAGCACTTCCGAATACATGGTCAGGTCCGCGAAGTCCGACGATTCGAAGCCGTGCAGCACCGCATTGGCGATGGTCCCGATACCGGCCTGCAAGGGCAGCAAGGCGTTGGTCAGTCGGCCCGCGTCGACTTCGCCGCGCAGGAAATCATTGATATGCCCCGCGATGGCGTTGGTCTCATCGTCGGGCGGCAGCGCGTTGGAAGGGCTATCGGGTTCATGCGTGATGACAATGGCGGCAATCTTGCCGGGGTCCACCTCGATGAAGGGCTGGCCGATGCGCTGGTCCACCGACACCAGGCCGATCGGCTGGCGTGCCGGGCGCTCACCCGGAACATAGACGTCGTGCAGGCCTTCGATGGCAGCCGGCACGCTCATATTCAGTTCAATGATGATCTTGTCGGCCTGCTGCGCGAACGAAGCGGAATTGCCCACCGACATCGTCGGCACGATCGCGCCAGTTTCCGTAATGGCGGCGGCCTCGATGATGGCGACATTGATCGGGCCGATATGCCCGGCGCGCAATTGCTCGACGGTTTCGGACAAGTGCTGGTCGATGAAGGCAATCTGGCCCTGGTTGATCTTGCGGCGCAGGGTCGTGTCCACCTGGAACGGCATGCGACGCGCCAGGACGTTGGCTTGCGCCAGCAACTTGTCGGTGTCGTGGCCCAGCGATGCGCCGGTGATCAGCGTGATGGCGAGCGGCTCGCGCTCGGCCCGCGCCGCGATCGCGGCGGGCACGGACTTACAGTCCCCGGCCCGCGTGAAACCGCTCATTCCGACGGTCATGCCGTCCTGGACCAGCATGGCCGCCTGATCGGCGGACGTGATCTTGGCGCGCAGCCCAAGGTGGCGGATACGGTCGAGATGCATGGTGTCTCCAAATTTAAGGGCCTACGGCTTGCGGCCGGGCGCGGCGGGGCCGCCTTCAGCGCCCAGGCACCGTCTGACGCGGCGTTTCCCGAGGTCCCATTGCCCGCACAGGCCGGCAATGTGACGAATTTGGGGCAGTATAGGAAGGCCGGCAAAAATCTCGTAATGACTTAAAATCATCAAAATAAGTCGGCTTTTTCATGGTTTGAGTATTTGGCGCGCATCGCGCGAGGGGGGCTGGCGGGTCATGGACGTGCGCGCATTGCGGTATTTCGTGGAAACCGTCAGGCACGCCAGCTTCACGCAGGCGGCCAAGACGCTGTTCGTCACGCAATCCACCGTCAGCAAGATGATCCGCCAGCTCGAGGAAGAAGCGGGCACGCCGCTGCTGATCCGCGACGGGCATACCGCCCGCCCCACCGACACCGGTCAGGTCATGTACCAGCGGGGCTTGCAGGTGCTGGAGACCATGCGGCAGCTTTCGGTGGAACTGCGCCAGACCGCCGAACTGGACCGCGGAGCCCTGGAAGTCGGCATTCCGCCGATGATCAACCTGCTGTTCACCCCTGTGGTGAAGCGATTCCGCGAACTGCATCCCGGCATACACCTGACCTTGCGCGAGGGCACGGGCCAAGCCGTGGAAGGGCTGGTCGCCAGCGGCGAGCTGGAAGTGGGCGCCACCGTCCTGCCCATCGCCCCCACGGGCGGTCTTGCCGCGCGCGCGTTCGGCAGCTATCCGATCTGGGTAATCGGACCGCCCGACGCGCAATGGGCGGGCAAAACCTCGCTGCCGCTGAGCGCATTGCGCGACGCGCGGCTGCTGATTCCCACAGACGATTTCGCGGTGACGCGCCGCTTGCGCCAGGCGTTCGCCGACGCGGGTTTTCAGCCCGGCATCGCCGCGCAAAGCGCGCATTGGGACTTCCTGGTGGCGATGGCCTCGGCCGGCCTGGGCGTGGCCCTGCTGCCCGAACCGCTGATGCAGCGCATGAAGACCCGCGGACTCAGCACGGCGAAGCTGGCCAAATCCGGCATGCAATGGGAAGTCGGCCATATCTGGCAGCAGTCCGGCTATCTGTCCTTTGCCGCGCGCGCGTGGCTGGATGTGTGCGACAGCGTGCTGGGCAAACCGAAAAAGCCATCCGCACCCGGGCCGAAAAGCCAGACGAGTTGAATCCAAACGTTGGCCTCGTAAACTTGGGTTGCGGGCGAAGGGGGATTTGACCGGCCATGGACTCCTGAAAAACAGGGACGCCATACCAATTTTTGTTGCAACCGATGGGACCACGGCTTGTTATGCTGCCGCCTCGACGCGAGCAACTCGCCCAGGAACATGAACCCGACCACGCCTTCCCTGCTTTCCCGCGCCCCCCGCGGCCGCGCGCCACATTTCGTGGCACTGTTGGCGGCATGGCTGCTGGTGTTTTGCCTCATGCCCGCGTTCGCGGCGCCGCCGCCCGCGCCCCCCGACACGGAAACGGTGCTCGCCACCGCGCGCAAGCAGATCGACGATATCCGCAAGCGGATCGCCGACGAAACGGATGACGGCAACCTGGTCAAGCAACGCGGGGATGCCCTGGACATCCAGTCCAAGGCGGACGCCGCCACCGAAGCCCTTACCCCCCAACTGGCCAGCGTGACAGCGCGGCTGAGCGAACTGGGCACGCCCCCCGAAGGCGCGAAGGAAGCACCCGATGTGGCGGCTCAGCGCGCGCAGCTCGAAAAGACCAGCCGCACGCTGGACGCTCAGCTCAAGCTGGCAAGGCTGCTGTCGGTGGACGCGGGCCAGACCGCCGAACAGATATCGGCGCAACGGCGCACCCAGTTTCAGGTGCGCCTGGGCGAACGCCGGGATTCCTTCCTTTCGGGCCAGTTCTGGACGGAGTTTCGCGAAGAATTCCCGCGCGACCTGACGCGCCTCCAAGCCTTGCGCGACGACCTGGCGACCGCCGTCGGGCAGACGCCAAAATTGGGCTGGCTGATGCTGGCGGCCGCGGCCGCCCTGGCCATCGCACTGCGCGTGTGGGTCGGCCGGTACCTGCTGCAACTGACTGCTACGCGCGTGCCGCCGGGGCGCTTGCGCCGCTCGTTCCTGGCGGTCACGCTGGTGGTCCTGTCGGTGGCCACGCCTGGCGTGATCGCGCTCTTGATTCATATCGGACTGGACTGGAAGTCGCAGTTGTCGGACAGCACGACCTCGCTGCTGGCGAATCTGGTAGCGACGGTCTGTTTCGGGGGTTACGTGTCCGGGCTGGGCTACGCGTTGCTGTCCACCAACCGCCCTTCCTGGCGCCTGCCACCCGTGAGCGACATCGTCGCGAACCGGTTGCGTTGGCTGCCCGGCGTGATGGGCGTGCTGGTGGTGATGATCTGGCTGGCCGAGCGTCTGCCGGTTCTGCTCAACGCCAGCCTGACCACGACGATCACGCTGACGGGCATCGTTGCCGTGCTCAGCATGGCGATGCTGGGCGCTGTGCTGGCTATCAGCCGCAGACTGCGCCGGCAGGCCATGCAGGAAAGCGAAACCCCTATCCCGCTCTGGGTATCCCTGTTGCTGGCCGCGGTCTGGACCGTGCTGATCCTGAGCCTGGCCAGCCTGTTGGCAGGCTATGTGGCGTTTGGCAGTTTCCTGGTCAAACAAGCGTTGTGGGTGCTGATCGTGCTCGCCTCGGCCTACTTGGCGTCGACCCTGATCGAAGACGGATTCAGCACCTTGCTGGGCACGTCCCACCGCGACAGCAGCGAAAACGAAGGGCCCGGCATGCGCGACCAGGCCGCGGTGCTGCTGTCCGGCATGGGGCGCGTGGCGATCGCCCTGCTTGCCATCACCCTTCTGCTGGCGCCCTTCGGCGAAGCGCCGATGGACCTGCTGCAGCGCTTCGATCAGTTGCGCAAGGGTCTGGCGATTGGCGAGGCGCAGATCCGGCCCGGCGCGGTCCTGCAGGCGCTGCTGGTGCTGGCCCTGTCGCTGCTCGGCGTGAAGATGCTCAAGCGCTGGCTGTCGAACCGCTACCTGCCCACCACGGAACTCGACCCCGGCATGCAGCTGTCCGCGGCCACGTTGTTTGGGTACGGGGGCGTCGTGGTGGCCGTTGCGCTGTCGCTGTCCGCCGCCGGCATCGGCCTGGAACGCGTTGCGTGGATCGCCAGCGCGCTGTCCGTGGGTATCGGTTTTGGGCTGCAGGCGGTGGTGCAGAACTTCGTGTCGGGCCTGATCCTGCTGGCCGAACGTCCCGTCAAGGTCGGCGACTGGGTATCCCTGGGCGGCGTCGAAGGCGACATCCTGCGCATCAATGTGCGCGCGACAGAAATCCAGATGGGCGACCGCTCCACCGTGATCGTTCCGAATTCGGAATTCGTGACGAAGACCGTGCGCAACGTCACGCGGTCCAACCCGCTGGGTCTGGTGCAGATCAAGCTGCCCATGCCCTTGTCCATCGATGCGGAGCAGGTGCGCGAGTTGATTCTTCAGGCATTCGCGGACCATGAGGACGTGCTCGACGCGCCGGCACCCGACGTCTTCCTGGATGGCATCGACGCGGGGCACCTGATTTTCAACGCGAAGGGATACGTCTCCTCGCCCCGCACCGCCTACGGCGTGCGCAGCGCCCTGCTGTTCACCGTACTCAAGCGGCTGCACGACGCCGGGCTGGAAGTGTCGTCTCCTCCCACGATGCTTCTGGCCTCGGCGCCGGAACCGGCGCAGGCGGCCGCGCCCGTCGCCGTCCCGCCTCCCGTCTCAACCTAGCAGCCGCTGGCGGCCCGCGCCGCCAGGCCCCGGCTCAACCAGGCGTATAGAAGTCGGCGAACTGCTGCCGCTCCATCCGCGGGTTCCGCAGCGGCGGCGAGGTCAGCGAGGCGCTGCGGGCGGATTGCACGGGATACCCCTGCGCGGCCGGCGCCTGAGGCTGCGGGGGCGCCAGGCGCACCGTCTGGACGGGCGTCGGCGCCGCGACCTGGGCGACCGCCCCGCTGTCAAAGCGGTGGTCGGCAGTCGTCAAGGCCGGATTGGTGCATAGCCCCTGGGCGACCAGGGCTGCCTTGGTGCGGTCATCGGTCTGGCACAGGATATCGATGGCCGCCGTTTCGAGACGGCGGGAGCGGTCGGCGTCCTTCGTGGAGGCCGCTGCCTGCATCGTGCGTTCGAAGTTGCGGCGCAGGCTGCATTTCTGATCCTCGATCGGAATCGCGACGTTCATTCCGAAGCCCACCACGGAGCCGCCGCCGCCCGCGGACACCATGCAGCTATCCGACGAGAATGAACCGTAGAAGCTCTGACCGCCGACCGGCGGCGCGCTGTGTATGGTGCTGGTCCCGCTGTTGTTGGAATTCAGCGTGATGCCCTGGTTGTTGCCCGCATTGGTCGACCCGGACGATGCCGACGTCGTGGAACTGGAGGTACTGGTCTGTGCCCCGGCCGAAAACGCCGCAAGCGACAAGGAAATGGCAAGAACAATGGTCTTCATGATGTCCCCTCGCCCGGACGGCCGAAGCCGTCCGGATAATTGGGTCAGTGATTGAACCCAACGACATGGCCAACCGAGCCGATGCCGTGTATCGCCCCAAAACCGCCGACGTTCGCCGCGTGGAAGGTTCCCGTGGCCGACGCGCTGGTTTCCGTCTGGCCGAACGTCGCGCCGCCATTGGCGATACTGTCGCCCACCATGATCGGCGCATTGCCCGTGACCTGGCCGTAGGACTCGCTATTGGCGTACTGGCGCGTGCTGGTGACCACTTGCGTGCCGTCGCGGCCGAACGTTCCGCCGACTTCCGCGATGCCGCCCGTGCTGCCGAACGACGTCTGGCTGGACGAGCCGTAGCCATTGACCTGGGTGGCCACCACCGAACTGCCGGTGGAGATGGATGACGCGGTGCCGTGCACGGTGCCTGCGTGGCCCGTCACCGAGCCCCCGACCTGGCCGGGGCCAGTGGCGTAGGCCGACGCGGCGAACAATGACAATGCGGCTGCTGCTGCGAGCTTTTTCATTTGAGCTCCTCCTGATCCGTTTGCGCGGATGCACAGATGCCGGAAGCCGACCGGCTCGGACCCCTACTTCCCATGGACTGCATTCCGGCTAGGGATGGCAGCGTGAGACTTTCGTATGGGTACGGAATGATTGCGCCGTCCTACGCATGTCGGTATCGGTTAAACGGACGACCGCGTCTTTGTGGATGAGGATCCGGCGTATTGCAAAGGCCGAAATATGCGGACGGGCGCAAGCCGGCCCATGCGTATGGGCGACAGGAAAAGCGCGGGAAGCAGCGCCGGCGATACCGGCTCGGCTTTAAGGATGGGACGATGCGGGTTCAGCTCACGCAAGATCCCTAGCGCGCACGATGGTGCGCGAGGCGGCGGATCTGCGCGGCTTCCCTGCGTGCCAACAGCAGGTCCACGGCCACCAGCATCAACAGGACACCGGATTCCGCGAGATCCTGATCCGCCAGCGCGTGGTAGCTGGCCAGCAGCACGATGCCGGTGACGCCGGCCAGATAGCCGGGCCAGGCCGGCGGCAACGGCGGCCCGCCGGCTTCGGCGCGGTAGGCAAGGCACAGCCAGGCCATGAGCGGCATGCCCAGCATCGACAGCGGTATATAGATGGCGATGGCCGACAGCAGCACGGCGACGCCGAATTGGGTGTGCAGGAAGAAGGCCACCAGAGCGAGGGCGCCGACGCCGACGTACCAAAGCAGGCGAACGGCAATGAGGCGAGTCAAGGTGACGGCTCGGTGATTCATCGGACACGCAAAAATGGAATTTTCAGCCATACTACTCCGGCCCGCCGGGCCCTGCCCGGCCCCAATTCACTCGGAGACTCAGCCATGATTCAGGAGATTGCCAGCATTCTTGTCCGCGAAGGACAGGAAGCGTTGTTCGAAGCAGGCGTTGCCCAGGCGAAGCCGCTTTTCCTGCGCGCCCGCGGATGCCATGCCATGGAGCTGTATCGCAGCATCGAACAGCCGCAACGCTATACGCTGGTCGTGGATTGGGAAACCGTGGAAAACCACATGGTCGATTTTCGCGAGTCCACCGATTTCCAGGAATGGCGCAAACTCGTGGCGGGGTTCTTTGTCGAACCGCCCCAGGTGCACCACGAACAGAAGGTCCTTTGACGCCTAGCCTTCCGGCGGATCGTTGTACTTGCGCGCGCTGCGCCTGAAACGATCGGCCGGATACTTCCCCGCGTTCTTGATCATCTTGCCGGCGACAGCGCCGGCAATATCCACCCCAAGCTGATCGGCCAGGGCGACCAGATACATCTGCACATCCGCGATCTCGTCGGCGGCTTCCGACAGCCGTTCGGCGGACAGATTGCGGGACTGGTCCTCGCTCAGCCACTGGAACAGCGACACCAGCTCGCCGGCTTCGCCCGCCAGGGCCATCGACAGGTTCTTGGGCGAATGGAACTGCTGCCATTCACGCTCCGCCGTGAACTGGCGTACGGCGGTTTTGATCTGTTCCAGGTCGGACATCGGAATTCCCAGATAAGCGGCGTGCTAGCGCCGCGTCATGCCACGGCCAGACGCGAACTGGCGGCCAGCGCCACGGCGACCGTGGTCCGCACGTCGGCCAAGGCGCGGTGAGTCGGCTGCGATGCGCCGACGTGGCGCGCCAGGATGTCCAGCTTGTGCGAGGGCAGCTCGGGCCAGGCGCGCCGCGCCAGCGCCAGCGTGCAATGGGTCGCATTCGGAAATGGCAGCCCGGTCTGATCCGCTGCCGCACCCAAGAACCGCCGGTCGAAAGACGCATTGTGAAAAAACACGGGCAGGTCTTCGACGAACGCCAGGAACGAGGAAAACGCCTGCACGACCGGCACGCCATGGCGGTCGACCTCTGCCTGCGTTATGCCGGTGAGCCGCGAGATGAACGGCGGCACCGGACCGCGCGTGCGCACGACCTGCGTGTACTCCCGTTCCAGCGAGCCGGCCGGGCCTATCCGGACCGCCGCGAATTCCAGGATCTCGCAGCTTGCCGTGGACAGGCCGGTGGTTTCCAGGTCGGCCACGATGAAGGGACCGCGCAGCGCATGCAGCGCTTCCGATAAGGCGGCCTGGGCGCGTGCCGCGGGCCGGGCGGTTGCCGTGCCGCTGGCGCGCGGGCGCCGATTGAAGAATGTCACGGCGCTACTCCGCCGCGGGCAAGGGAGCGAAGCGGGGCGAGCCATCGGCAAGCTGGCCGAAGAACAGCGTCGCCGGGCGCACCCACAGGCCGCGCTGATGCGGCCACAGATGTTCGTACACCACCATGGACTCCTCCGTTTCGGAGTGGCGGGCGGTTCCCACATAGCGGTACAGGCCGCCCTTGTAGTGGCGGTGCGAGGCAAGAGCCAAGGCTTCGGATTCGGTCATGGACGGGTTGCCGCAAATGGCGCGGCCCGGCAGGGATGCTTCCTGCCCGGGCCAGGGGGTTCAGACAATTCCGTCTTTATAGCGCACTACGGCCGGCGCCCGCCTGCGCCCGGCTTCCGGCCTTCAATCGTGCGCGTAGGCCAGCGCCGGTTTGGGCAGCATGGCCGCGCGGGAGGCCGGCCGGGTGCGAATGGCGGGCGCGGCAGGCTTGGACGCCGCCGCCTCCGCGGTCATCTGGGTGATGTCCTCGGTGACCTCGCCCAGTGTGGCCGATTGCGCCAACGAGACCTCCACGACTTGCGCCATGATCTCGGTAACGCGCCGCGAGGACGTCACGATGCCGTCCATCGTGGCGCCCGCCGATTGGACCTGCGCGGCCCCGGTCTCGATCTGTTCCACCGAGGCGGTGATGAGCCCCTTGATCTCTTTGGCCGCGGCGGCGCTGTTCTGCGCAAGGCTGCGGACCTCGGCCGCGACGACGGCAAAGCCCTTGCCCTGCACGCCGGCACGCGCCGCCTCCACCGCGGCGTTGAGCGCAAGGATGTTGGTCTGGAAAGCGATGCTGTCCATCACGCCAATGATGTCGGAAATGCGGCGCGAGCTCTGGGTAATGGCCTCCATGGTGGTGACCACGCCCTGCACCGTCTTGCCGCCCGTCTCCGCGATACTGCTCGCATCCCGCGCCAGGGCGTTGGCCTGGCTGGCGCGTTCGGCGTTTTCGGTCAGCCCCTGGACGGCCACCCGCAGCGTTTGGGCTGCGGTGAAACGCCGGGTGATGTCCGTGGCGTATTTCACGACCTTGAACGGCCGCCCCTGCGCGTCGAAGATCGGGTTGTAGCTGGCTTCGATCCAGACCTGGCGGCCGTCCCGTCCAAGCCGCGGATACTGGCCCGTGGCGTGTTCGCCGCTGCGCAGTTTCCGCCAGAATTCCTTGTACGCCGCGCCCCGGGCCTCTTCGGGCGACACGAACATGCTGTGGTGCCGGCCCAGCACTTCGTCGGCTCGGTAGCCGACGGCATTCAGGAACAGGTCGTTGGCGCGGATGATGGTGCCGTCGAGCTCGAATTCGATAATGGCCTGCACCTTGGAAATGGCCGCCAACTGGCCCTCGGAGTCCGCCTGCCGATGCTGCTGGCTGGTAATGTCCGTGGCGTACTTGACCACCTTGAGCGGCCGCCCGTGCTTATCGAAGATGGGATTGTAGGAAGCCTGCAGCCAGACCTCGGCCCCATTCTTGCGGATCCGCCGATAGCGGCCCGCGTCATGCGCGCCCTGCCCCAGCTTTTGCCAGAACGCCGCGTAGGCCACCGAATCGCGCTCGGCGGGGCTCATGAACATGCGGTGATGGCAGCCCAGGATTTCATCCAGGGAATAACCCATGGCATCCAGGAAATTCTGGTTGGCCATCAGGATATGGCCATCAAGGTCGAATTCGATGACCGCCTGCGACTTATGGATGGCCGCGATCTGACCATGCAGATCGGCCTTTCGCAATGCGCGGTCTGCGCCGAACAGACGGCTTAGGGTGAACCAATGCATGACGAGCTCCTGCCTAGGATGGGACGAGACTGCTGGCAACCGCCGCGAACCCCAGCCTGCGCGGCCCGTCATCGATGGGGCAGCTTCAGGTGTCGACCAGAACAAGCCCAAGGATATGTATCAATACGAAACTATTTAATCCTAAAAATGATCTCACCTCAATATATTCCCGCCAAGCCTGACCAAAATACGCCGGACCGTCGCGCCCCCGCACACCCGGGTAAGCCCGAGGTTCAAGCGGCGTCCAGTTCGCGGTATTGGCGGAAAATATCCTCACCAAACGGAAGCCGTCTGCCGCTTGCAAAGTAAGCCTGCAGCGCCGGAAGCTCCGTCACGCGTTTATGCAGCGCAAAGACGTTGGGATAATGCGCCGCGACAGTGCCCATGCGCTTGGGGAAGGCATAAAGCAAGCCATCGGTCAGATGAAACAAGGACAGGTCCACATAGGTCCAATCCTTGCCGCCGGCCAGCCAGGCGTCCGGCCCGCCCAGGACCCGTTCAAAATAGTCCAGGAACTTTGGAATGCGCTCTTCGCGGAACACGCGGGCGCGGCGCGCGGCCTCTTCCATCTGGTCTTCGTAGTATTCGTTGGCGGAAATCGGGTGATGGGTGTCGTGCGCCTCGGCCACCATGTCGGCGATCGTGAGCTGAAGCTGGTTCACCCACAGGCGCCCTTCGAGCGATTCCGGCGCAAGGCCATGCTTTTCGCCCAGGAACAGCAGGATGTTGGCCGTTTGCCCCAGTGTCATCTCTCCCGCCACCAGATAGGGCGGAGCGAAAGGCGGATGCCGGCGCGCGGATTGCATGTCCCCGATCAGCGTGGTTTCATCGGCGCCAGGTTCGCGCGCGCGCTCCCGATACGGAATACCGCCCGCTTCCAGCGCCAAGCGCACGAACTCGCCGCGCCCGGGAATGCCATTCCAATACCAAAGGTCGTAGGTCATGAGGTCTCCTTCGTGTCAGGCAAGCGTAGGCTCCCAGTCTGAAGGCACAGTCCCGCGCAAGCAAGACGCCATTACGCTTGCGCGGCGTCTTCCAGGATCATTTCAGCGCCGCGCTCGGCCACCATCATGACGGCCGCCTGGGTATTGCCGGACACCATCTTCGGCATGACGGACGCGTCCACCACGCGCAAACCGGACACGCCGTTCACACGCAGCCGCACATCGGTGACGGCGGCGGCGTCCGACCCCATGCGGCAGGTGCCGATCGGGTGGTAGATGGTCTGCCCGTTGCGCCGCGCAAAATCCAGCCATTCGGCTGGGCTGTCCACGGCAGAGCCGGGACTGACCTCGGACTCCACATAGCGCTGCATGGCGGGCTGCCCCACGATGCGGCGCGCGGCCTGCATGCCCCCCACCAGGCTGTCGCGGTCCAATTGGGCGGACAGGAAATTCGGCCGGATCGACGGCGCGGCCTGCGGATCGGCTGATTTGATATGGATGGTGCCGACGGACTCGGGCCGCAGTTGCGCCACGCCTATCGTCATGCCCGGATGCCTGTCCAGGATGCGTTCGGCGGCATTGGCGTAACTGGCATGGACGAAGAAGAACTGCACGTCGGGTGTGGGCAGGTCCGGCGCGCTCTTCACGAATCCATGCACCAGCCCCGTGCCCAGCGTCAGGATGCCCTTGTGGCGCAGGTAGTAGCGCGCCACCTGCCGTGCAAGCCGCCAGCCGCGCGACATCTCGTTCAGGGTCACCGTGTCCTTCACGCGCCAGTTCATGCGCGTGGCGAAGTGGTCGATGTAGTTCTCGCCCACCTGCGGCTGCGCATGCACCAGAGCAATGCCGAAGGACTGCAGCAAGGCCGGATTGCCCACGCCGGACAGCTCCAGCAGTTGCGGCGACTGCACAGCGCCCATGCACAGCAGCGTTTCGCGCCTTGCGCGCACCGTGTATTCCTGCCCGTTCTTGCGATAGGCCACGCCCACGCAGCGCTTGCCCTCGAACACCAGACGCGTCACGTGAGCGCCACATTCCACGCTGAGGTTCTTGCGGCCGGCGGCAGGCTTCATGTAGCCGTCCACCACGCTCCAGCGCCTGCCGCGATGCTGCAGCACCTGGTAGTAGCCCACGCCCTCCTGGCTGCCGCTGTTGTAGTCAGGGTTGAAGGGCTGGCCGTCTTCCCGGGCGGCCTGCAGGAAGGCGTCCGACAGCGGAAACCGTTCGGCCACTTCTTCCAGGTGCATGGGGCCGCTCGTGCCGCGGCCGTCGCCGCCGGGCGCGTAATTTTCGATCTTGCGGAAGATGCGCTCCGCCTGGGCATGGCCCCAACCGACCGCGCCGGCGGCCTCCCAGCCGTCGTAATCCTGCGGCTGGCCCCGGACGTAGATCATGCCGTTGATCAGCGTCGATCCCCCTACGCCCTTGCCGCGCGGCACGGCGATGGTCCGACCATACACGTTGTCTTCCGGCTCGGTCGCAAAGCGCCAGTTGTAGTCGGGATTCACCAGCAGCTTGGAGAAGCCCGCAGGAATGGGAATCCACATGCTGCGGGCCTCTTGCCCGGCCTCGAGCATCAGCACGCGATACTTGCCGTCGGCGCTGAGCCGGTTGGCCAGGATGCATCCGGCCGTGCCGCCGCCCGCGATGATGAAATCGTAGTCGCCCATCGTTATCCACCGAATTCCGAATATGGCTGCATGGGCTTACCGGGCAGGCGCCACGCCCAGCATTTCCACCATCAGTTCAATCTGGCAGGCCAGCATCGGCGCGCCATAATGAACCTTGCAGCCGCGCGCTTGCGCGGCCTGCAGCAACGCCGTGTCGCGGGGCTGCATGATGACTTCGCACACCAGTTGGTCCGGCGTCAGGCGGCTTGCATCCAGCGGCAGCGGATCCCCTTCCTTCATGCCCAGCGATGTGCCATTGACGACCAGGTCATGGCCGGACGGATCGGACGTGCCCACCTCGATCCGCGCACCGGGATGCAGCGACAGGATGCGGGCCTTCAGGTCCTCTGCCTTGGCCGGTGTACGGTTGGCGATGGTCAGCCGCGAAACACCTGCCTGGACCAGCGCGAAACCGATCGCGTTGGCCGCGCCGCCCGCGCCGGCCAGGTACACGGTTTTGCCTTCAAGGGATACGCCGCAGCTTTGCAGGCCACGCACGAAGCCCTCGCCATCCAGCATGTGGGCCACCAGCCGGCCGTCGGCCTCGCGGCGCAGCACGTTGGCCGCTCCGATCTTGCGCGCGACGGGCGTGGCCTCGTCGGCCAGTTCCAGGATGGCTGTCTTGTGGGGAACGGTGACGATCACGCCGCCCAGGTTCTCCAGGTGGCGCAGTCCTTCGACCACCGCGGCCAGATTGTCGGGCCGCGCATGAAACGGCACGCACACGCCGTCGAATCCGATCTTGGCGAAGTGCTCGTTCATGCGCTGCGGCGTCTTCACATGGTGGATCGGGTCGGCCAGGATGCCGAACAGACGGGTGTTTCCGCTGATTTCCTTCATTGTCTTCTCCGGGATCAAGTCTTGATGAACTGGCGCGCGACGTCGCCGATGCCCAGGGCATCGAGCTTGTAATGGGCATACAGGGTGGTGGGCGGCGCGATGAGGCTGTATTCATCATAAATGCCGTGGCGGCGCAGGCGCGTGCCGGTGCCGGCATCGGCCAGCACCTCGGCCACGGCCGAGCCCAGCCCGCCCAGCACGTTGTGTTCTTCCACCGTCATCAGCAGGCGGGCGCGGCTGGCGGCGGCCAGCACGGCTTCGCGGTCCAGCGGCTTGATGGTGGGCATGTCGATCACGCCCACGGACAGGCCTTCCTGGCGCAGTTGTTCGGCGGCGGCCAATGCGGCATGCAGCGTGATGCCGCAGGCGACGATGTTCAGATCGCTGCCGGTGGAATGCACGATGGCGCGGCCGAACTCGAACGGCGCGCCGTCTTCATAGACCTGCGGATCGCGGCCACGTCCGATGCGGAAATAGATGGGTTCGGGCCAGTCCACCGACGCCTTGATGGCGGACGCCAGTTGTGGGCCGTCGGCGGGCGAAACCACCGTCAGGCCGGCCAGGGCGCGCATGGTGGAGATGTCTTCGGTGGCATGGTGCGAAGTGCCATAGAAGCCCAGGCTGATGCCGGTGTGGTGCCCGATGAGGCGGACCGGGAGCTTGGTGTAGGCCACATCCATGCGGATCTGTTCGCAGCACAAAAGGCCCAGGAAGGACGCGAAGGTCGCCACGAAGGGCATCACGCCCGTGGTCGCCAGACCCGCCGCGGCGGACACCATGTTCTGCTCGGAAATACCGAACTGGATATAGCGGTCGGGATAAGCCTGCGCAAAGCGGTTCAGTCCGTTGGAATACTGCAGATCGGCCGAACCGGCGACGACGGGATGCCCGGCCTGGGCCAGCTCGATCAGCGCGTCGGAAAGATAGGACAGCCCGGGGTTCACCGCGTTGAGCGCGCGGTACTGCCAGGAATCGGGGGAAAGTACTTGTGCCTGTGCCATTCAGATCTCGCGGGAGAGGATTTCGTCGACGGCGCTTTGCGCGTCTTGCGGCGCCAGATAGCCCAGGTGCCAACCCGGTTCGGTTTCCATGTAGGACACGCCCTTGCCCTTGATCGTGCTGGCGATCACGCACGCCGGCCTGGCGCGCGCGCCGTCCGCGCGCAGGCGGCGCAGCAAGCCGGTCAGCGCGGCCAGATCGTGGCCATCGACCTCATGGACTTCCCATCCGAACGCCAGCCACTTTTCCTTCAGCGACTCCACGCCCATCACGTCGTCCACCTTGCCGTCCAACTGATAGCCGTTGCGGTCGATGATGGCCACCAGACGCGACAGGCGGTTGTGCGCAGCGAAGAGCGCCGCCTCCCAGACCTGTCCTTCCTGCATCTCGCCGTCGCCCAGCATCACGAAAACGTTGAAGTCACGCTGGCTCATGCGGCCGCCCACCGCCATGCCCACGCCATTGGACAGCGCGTGGCCGATGGACCCCGAGCTGAAGTCGATGCCGGGCACTTTGCTCATGTCGGGGTGATCGCCCAGCGGGCTGCCCAGCCGGGTATAGCCGTCCAGCAGCTCGCGTTCGATGAAACCGTGGTCGGCCAGCACCGGGAACAACCCCACCGCCGCGTGGCCCTTGCCCATCAGAAATCGGTCGCGGTCGGGCCAATGCGGTTCGCCTGGCCGCAGACGCATCACGTCGTAGTACAGCGCGGCGAAGATTTCCGCGCATGAAAAGACAGAGCTGTAGTGCCCGACCTTGGCGATCTCGATCAGGCGGATGGTCTCAAGCCGGATGTGGCGGGCCTTTTCCCGCAGCCTCGCGATTTCTTCGCCGGTCGGGGTGTCCTGATCCTTGCGCATCGCGCCTCCTCTCTCGTTTAGAATATATGATATATAATATACCCATTGCGTTCGAATTGGCTACGGCGGGCTAGAATTCATCCTGGAATCACCGCTACCCACATACAGCAAGCCAGACACGTCATGCCCAGCCTCAAACCGGTAAAAAAAGAGAACCTCTCCGTCAGGGTCTACAACGAAATCCGCAATGCCCTGATCAATGGGCAGTACGAACCCGGCGAGCGCCTGATCATTGGGGAATTGGCCCAGGAAATGGGCGTGTCCATCACGCCCGTACGCGAGGCGATCTTCCGTCTCATCAGCGAACAGGGGCTGGAAATGCAGGCGGCCACGGCTGTCTACGTGCCCTACGTCAATTCGGAAAAACTGCGTGAAATCCAGCAGATCCGATTCCATCTGGAAGGGATGGGCGCGGCCGAAGCGGCCCAGAACATCACGCGCAAGCAACTGGACAATCTGATCGCCCTGCAGCGGGACTTCATTTCCTGCACATCCACCGATCCCAAGCGCGCCAGCTACCTGAACCGCAAGTTCCACTTCGCCATCCTGGAAGCCAGCAACAAGCCCATCCTGCGCAGCACGGTGGAATCGTTCTGGGTCATTACCGGCCCCATCCTCAAAGTGTTCCACGTCAAGACGGCGGGGTTGGACTACTCCACGGACGAACACCGCCACGAAGCCGTCATCGAAGCCCTTGAAGCGCGCGACTCCGAACGCGCCCGCAAGGCCATCCAGGCCGATCTGGTCTGGGGCGGCAAGATCATGATCGACTGGCTGGTCGAACGCGAAAAAGAACTCGACTACCGCCCCCCCGGGGCCCGCAAATAGGAAGACCCCATGCTGAAGGTTTTTGGAGCCCCCGGCCGCTACATTCAGGGCGCGAACGCCCTGGACACCCTGGGCAAGTACACGGCCTTGTTCGGCCGCCGCGCCGCGCTCGTCATCGACAGCTACGTCCACGGCGTGCTGGGTCCAAGAATCGAAGCCTTGTGTGCCGCGCACGGCGTGGCGCTTGCGCCCTTGATCGTCGAGGGCGATCTGACCCCGGAGGTCATCGCGGGCCTGCGCGCGCAGGCGTCCGCGGTGGGCGCCGACATGGTGATCGCCGTTGGCGGCGGCAAGTCGCTGGACGCGGGCAAGGCGGTGGCCAAGTCCTCGCACTGCCACTTGATCACCGTGCCCACGGTGGCGTCCAATGACGCCCCCACCAGCAAGAATTACGTCCTGTACGACGCGCATCACAACCTCCTGGCGGTGGAGCACATGCTGTTCAACCCCACGATCGTGCTGGTGGACACCGCCATCATCGCGACCGCCCCCGTGCATTTCTTCCGCGCGGGCCTGGGCGACGCAATCTCCAAGAAATTCGAAGCCGAGCAATGCCGGAACAACGGCGGCATGAACATGTATGACGCGGCGCCTCTGTTGACCGCCCAGTTTATTGCCGACGGCTGCCTGCGCACCCTGCTGGCCGACGGCGCGGATGCCGTGGCCGTGGCTGGAACCGGCCAGCCCACGCCGGCCTTTGAGCGCGTGGTGGAAGCAATGATCCTCATGAGCGGTCTGGGCTTTGAGAGCGGCGGCCTGTCCATCGCCCACGCCCTGACGCGCGGGCTGCCCAAGATCAACGGCGTAGCCACGGCGCTGCACGGATTGCAGGTTGCCGTGGGCCTGCTGGTGCAGCTCGATCTGGAAGACCGCGCCGATGGCATGCTGGCAGACCTGACGCAGTGGTATGCCCAGGTGGGCCTGCCGACCACGCTGCGCGAGCTGGGCGCGGCGGGCACGCCGTCCGATGCGGAGCTGACGCTGGCGGCCGACCTGAGCCTGAAGGCCCGCCACGCGGCCAACTTTGATCGTGTGCTGGATGTGAACATGCTGGCTGAGGCCCTGCGGCGCCGCGCCTGACGCCGAGGCGGCCGGCTCCATGCCGGACGCCCCGGACAAGCCGCGCTGACCGGCCGCAGCCGGCGCGCGCCCTTTCGTCAGAATGCGACGTTGTCCTTGCCCTTCAAGCCCAGTTTGGCGCGCGCCTCGTCCGGCGTGGCGATATCGAGGTTCAGCGCTTCGAGGATGCCGCGGATGCGCTCGACCTGGACGCGGTTGGATTCCGCCAACTGGCCCGGACCGATCCACAGGGAATCCTCCAGCCCCACCCGCACATTGGACCCCATGGCCGCGCCGATGGTCGCAAGCTGCATCTGGCTGCGGCCCGCGCCCAGGATCGACCATTCATAGTCGTTGCCGAACAGGCGGTCGGCCGTGCGCTTCATGTGCATCAGGTCTTCGGGGTGCGGGCCGATGCCGCCCAGGATGCCGAATACCGACTGGATGAACGGCGGGGACTTCACCAGGCCGCGGTCCACGAAGTGCGCCAGGTTGTAGAGATGGCTGATGTCATAGCATTCGAACTCGAAGCGCGTGCCATTGGCATTGCCGAGCGTCAGGATGGATTCGATGTCCTGGTAGGTGTTGCGAAAGACCAGCGACCGGCTGTTCTCCAGGTGCTCGCGTTCCCACTCGTGTTTGAAGTCCTTGAAGCGGTCCAGCATCGGGAACAGGCCGAAGTTCATGGAGCCCATGTTCAGCGAAGCCAGTTCCGGCTGGAAGGTGGTGGCCGGGCGCATGCGCTCTTCCACCGTCATGTGGGGGCTGCCGCCGGTGGTGATGTTGATGATGGCGTCCGTCTCGCGCTTGATGCGCTCCAGGAAGGGCTTGAACAGCGCCGGATCCTGCGACGGCTTGCCCGTCCGCGGATCGCGCGCGTGCAGATGCAGCACCGCTGCGCCGGCCTTGGCGGCGCCGATGGCGGCTTCCGCGATCTCGTCGGCGGTGACCGGCAGGTGCTGCGACATGCTGGGCGTGTGGATGGCGCCCGTCACGGCGCAGGTGATGACGACTTTGGGTTTGGGTTTAGCCATGGTTGTCTCCGTTGCTTTGCTTGTGGCGCATCAGGCGCATCAGTTTTTCGTCGCGCCAGAAGCGGCGCCTGGGAAGATCTTCGTGTGGCAGCAGGCTGCGCCGCTCGTTGGACAGGGCGTCGACGAGCGCTCCTTGCCAGGCCACGCATTCGCCCTGCGTGGCCCCGATGGATTGATAGAGGCCGCCATAGCGCTCGCAATAGTCCGCAATGCCGCCCGGGGCGTTCAGATCGATGGTTTCGAACGGCCCCATGAAGGACCAGCGCAGGCCCAGGCCATCCTTGACTGTCGTGTCGATGTCTTCAGCGCTGGCGATGCCCTCGCTGGCCAGCCGGAAGGCCTCTTGCAGCAAGGCGCCTTGCAGGCGGTTCAGGATGAAACCTTCGATCTCTTTGCGGACCAGCACCGGTTTCTGGCCGATGGCGGTCATCACCTCGCGCGCGCCGTCCAGCGCCTCTGCGCTGGTCCAGGGCGCGGGACACAGTTCCACGACCGGTATCAGGTAAGGCGGATTGACCGGATGCGCTACCAGGCAGCGGTGCCGGCCTGCCAGATGCTCGGTGAACAGGCTGGCGGGGATGCTGGAAGTGGAGCTGCCGATCACCGCGTGCGGTTCCGCCAGCGCGTCCAGTTCCGAGAACAGCGCGCGCTTGATCTCCACCTTTTCGGGGGAGTTTTCCTGGATGTAGCAGGCGCCCTGCAAGGCGTCCCGCAGGCTGCCGGCCGTCTGGACGCGTTCGACGATGGCGTCGGCGTCGTCCAGGAGGCTCTGGACTTCCAGTTCGCGCAACTGTTGGAGGATCAGCGAGCGGGCCTCGGCCAGCATGGCGGCGTTGACGTCGTAGAGCCGTACGTCCCAGCCCATGCGTGCGAACACGATGGCCCAGCCCTGGCCGATCAGGCCGGTCCCGATGATGGCGGCGCGGCGCGCCGGGGAGCCGGCGCCCATCAGTAGAGCTTCTGCGTGAAACCGTCCACCACGATCGCCTGGCCGGTGACGCTGCGCGCGGCTTCGCTGGCGTTGAACAGCACCATGTTGGCGATGTCGCGCGCGGTCACCATGCGGCCCAGCACGGCCTGGTCTTCATACTGGCTGGCGATCTCTTGCACCGGACGGCCCAGGGTGCCGGCCTTGGCCGCGATGACGGCACGGATCCGCGGCCCTTCGACCGCGCCGGGCAGGATGGCATTGACCCGGATGCCATGGCCCCCGAGTTCGATGGCCAGCGACTTGGTAAAGCCGATCACCGCCCACTTGGACGCCGAGTAGACCGAGCGCCCCGCGAATCCCAGATGGCCGGCGGCCGAGGACAGATTGATCATCACGCCCGCGCTGGACTCCTTGAGGAGCGGAATCGCCTTCCTTGCGCACAGGAACTGGCCGGTGATGTTCACGGCCAGGGTGCGGTCCCAGTCGGCTTTGGACAGGGTTTCCACGTAGCCCGTGGGGCCCGCCACGCCGGCGTTGTTGACCAGGATGTCCAGGCCGCCCAGTTTCTGTTCGACGGCGGCAAAGAGCGCTTCCACGCTGTCTTCGTCCGAAACGTCCGCCCGCGCCGCATGCACGCCGGGCAGTTCGGCCGGCAGCGCGGCCAGGCGTTCTTCATTCACGTCGCACACGAACACCTTGGCGCCCGCGTGGCGGAACACCTTGGCCATTTCCAGGCCCAACCCGTCGGCGCCGGCGGTGATCAGCACCTTTTTGCCGGCGAAATCAACTTCCTCGAACATGTTTCCGTCTCCTAGGAACATTCTTAAAAGCGTATTTCATGATATACGATATATGATGAAAACAGCTATTGTCTGGCGCGTAGAACGGCGATTTCGGTGGCACGGAGGTGCAGTTCGCCTGACGGAATTATGCGCGCATTTAGGCTCAATATTGGCCGCTGGGGCTTTATTCATGCGGTTTCAGGGAATTCCCTGATTCGGCTTGCGGGCTCCGACACTAGAATCCAAGGCGAGGGTCATTCGCCCTGCCGGCTCATATATCATATATAGAAAAAGACGGATATCACTCAGACCAGTCCGCATCCCATACCAACAAAGGAGCGTAGACAGTGTTCACATTCAACAAAATTGCGTTGGCGCTGGGCGTTTGCGGCGCGCTGGCAAGCGGCACCGCGGCAGCGGACATCAAGGTAGGCGCCCTCTTCCCTTTCAGCGGCGCGCTCGCGCTCCTTGGACAAGAGAGCTATCGCGGCCTGGAACTGGCCGTCAATGAGATCAACGCCGCGGGGGGAGTCAACGGCGAGAAGATCCAGATCGTCAAGGCCGACGCCGTGGACCCCACGCAGGCCGTGTCGGAAACCAAGCGCCTGATCTCTTCCGATGTGGTGGGCGTGTTCGGCAGCTATGCGTCCGGGATCTCGTACGCGGCCTCGCCCGTCACCGAACTGGCCGGGGTGCCGTACTTCGAACTGGGCGCCACGGCGCACAAGATCACCACCCGCGGCTACAAGTACCTGTTCCGCAGCAACCCCAACACCGCGCTGTATGGCGTGTCGGTCGTGAACGCGCTGCATGACACCATTGCCCCGGGCATGGGCCTGAACCCCAAGGAAATCAAGATCGGCATCATCCACGAAGACGGCCCCTATGGCACGGACGTGGCGGCGACCGAAAAGAAACGCGCGCAGGAATTGGGCTACAACGTGGTCGAAGTCCTGCCGTACTCGGCCAAGACGGTGGATCTGTCGTCCCTGATCCTGCGCCTGAAGGGCGCGAAGGTCGACGTGGTGCTGCAGACGGCCTACCAGAACGACGCCATTCTTTTCTTCAGCCAGGCGCGCGCGGCGGCCTTCAAGCCCAAGGTCGTGATCGGGGCGGGCGGCGGCTATTCGCTGGCGGACACCGCCAAGGCCGTGGGCGCCGACATGAACGGCGTGTTCGACCTGGACTTTCCCCAGGCGTCCATCAATCCGGCCGGCGCGCCCGGCCTGGACAAATTCCTGGATGCCTACAAGACCACCTACAAGAGCGATCCGCAATCCGGCCACAGCCTGACCAACTACGTCGGCGCCAAGGCCTTCTTTGAAGCCATCGGCAACGCCAAGTCCACCGACAAGGACAAGATCCGCGCCGCGGTCCTGGCGTACAAGAAGCCCGCCGGCCAGACCGCCAACGGCTGGGCCTTCGACTTCGGTGAAGACGGACAGAACAATGCATCCACGTTCTATGTGATGCAGTGGCAGGACGGCAAGCTTGTCACCATCGCGCCCGGCAACCTCGCACTCGGCAAGCCCGTCTTCAAGAAATAAGCGCCACGCCTGCGGTCGGCGCTAGGGCCTGACCTATCCGGGACCGGCGCTCCCCGTTCTTGCCCGCTGCATGGCAAGAACGGGAGCGCTTCCCGCACTTAGAGGTTGCACCATGGAATTATTCATTCAACTGGTCATCAATGGCCTGTTGCTCGGCGGCGCGTACACCATCATCAGCCTGGGGCTGACGCTGATTTTCGGCGTCGTCCGCGTCGTGAACTTCGCGCATGGCGAATTCCTGATGATAGGCATGTACATGGTCTATCTGATCGCGGCGCAGTTCGGCGTGCATCCGTACGCGGGCCTGATCCCGGTCGCCGTCATCCTGTTCGCGCTGGGCGCGCTGACGCAGAAGGGCATCATCCAGCCGCTGCTCAATGCCGACCAGCACATCCAGATCTTCGCCACGGTGGGCGTGTCCACCATTCTGTTGAACCTTGCGCTGGTGATCTTCGGCGCCAATGTCTACCGCGCGCCGGTTGAGCTGGGCACGAACGCCATCAGCATCGGTCCGTTCTCGATGGTGACCGGCCAGCTTGTCACCTTTGTGATCGGCCTGAGCCTGGCCGTGCTGCTGCACCTGTTCATGCACCGCACCTACCTGGGCCGCGCGTTGAGGGCCGTGGCCCAACACCGCTACGCCGCCACCTTGATGGGCGTGAACGTCAATAACGTATACGCCATCGCCTTCGGCCTGGGGACGGCCTTCGTGGGCATCGCCGCCGGCCTGCTGGCGCCGCAGTATCCGGTGTTTCCCACGGTCGGCACGTATTTCGTGCTGACCGCCTTCGTCATCGTCGTGCTGGGCGGGCTGGGAAGCCTTTACGGGGCGGTCGCCGGATCCATGATCATCGGCATCGTCGATACCCTGGCCGGCTTCTACATCGCTCCCGACCTGAAAGAGGTCGTGTATTTCGGGATCTTCCTCTTGATCCTTGTCCTGAAACCGAACGGCCTGTTCGGCGTCGGTACAGAGTGACCAGAACACCAAGGAGCGAGACGTGTTTCCCGACTTTCGACATCCCAAAACCTACGTCAGCGTCATCTTGCTGATCGTCATGTTCCTCGTGCCCGTCGTCATGGGCACTCCCTTCTGGACCAACCTGTTCGTCCTGCTGTTCGTTTTCTCCGCCCTGTCGGTCGCCTGGAACATCGTGGGCGGCTATGCAGGCCAGCTGTCGCTGGGCCACGCGGTGTTCTATGGCATCGGCGGCTACACCGCCACCCTGCTCACGCAGAACTTCGGCATCTCGCCGTGGTTCGGCATGTTCGCGGGCGCGGCCATTTCGGCGGCGGTGGCCATCCTGATCAGCTATCCCACGCTGCGCCTGCGCGGCCCCTTCTTCGCGCTGGCCACCATCGCCATCCTGGAAGTGGTGCGCCTGCTCGTCATCCACGAGGAAAGCTGGACGGGCGGTTCCAGCGGCATCAGCCTTCCGCTGAATATCGGCTGGGCTTGGATCGTGTTCCGCGAGAAGGTCAACTACGTCATCATCGCGTTCGGATTGTTCCTGTTCGTGACCTGGGTGTCGTGGTTCATCCGCAAGTCGCGCATCGGGCACTACCTGATCGCCATCCGCGAACGCGAGGATGCGGCGCTTGCCGTCGGCATCCACACCGTGCGCGTGAAGATCATCGCGTCGGTGGTGTCCGCCATGCTGACCAGCATCATCGGCACCTTCCACATCACCTACCTGACCTTCGTGGATCCCAGCTCGGCGTTCTCGCTGGAGCTGTCCATCCAGGTGGCCATGTTCGCCCTCATTGGCGGCCTGGGCACCGTGTCCGGCCCGATCGCGGGCACGTTCCTGGTGCTGCCCATCGCCGAGCTGGCGCGCGGCTGGCTGAGCAGCGTGGGCAACGGCATGCACGGGCTGATCTACGGCCTGATCCTGGTGGCGGTGGTGCTGACGATTCCGCGCGGCCTGGCCGGCGCATTCGGCCCGTTCGTCGAGCGCCTGCTTGCCCGCCTGCCTTACCTGGGCAAGCCCCGCCCGAAGCTGAAGCTGGCCGACGAGATGCGCCTGCGCGGCGCCACGCGCACCGACCAGCCCGTACTGAAGGCGGACAAGCTGTTCAAGAGCTTCGGCGGGCTGCGCGCCACCAACGACGTGTCGCTGACGCTGAACCAGAACGAGATCCTGGGCATGATCGGTCCCAACGGCGCCGGCAAGACCACGGTCTTCAACCTGCTGTCGGGCTTCCTGTCGCCGGACAAGGGCGATATCTCGATGCTGGACGCCGACGGCAACTGGGTGACCTGCAAGACCCCCGACGCGTTTGCGCACAAGGGGCTGGGCCGCACGTTCCAGATCGCCAAGCCGTTCACGGGGCTGACGGTGCTAGAGAACATCATGCTGGGCGCGTTCATCCGTACATCGAACCGCGACGAGGCCGAACAGATCGCGCTGAAGGTGGCCGAGCAGACCGACCTGGTCAAGCACCTGAACATCGAGGCCCGCAGCCTCACCGTGGGCGGGATGAAGCGTCTGGAGATAGCCCGCGCGCTGGCGATCAGGCCGCGCATCCTGTTGCTGGACGAGGTGATGGCGGGGCTCAACCCCACCGACATCGAGAAGTCCATCCAGATGATCCGGCGCATCCGCGATTCGGGTGTGTCGGTGCTGCTGATCGAGCACATGATGCAGGCGACGATGGCGTTGTCCGACCGCATCATCGTCCTGAACGAGGGCGGCGTGCTGGTCAGCGGGGCGCCGAAGGACGTGGTGGAGAACCCCGCCGTCATCGAAGCCTATTTGGGCAAGGAGTACCAGGATGCTTAAGGTTTCGAATCTGTCGTCGGGCTATGGCAAGAGCCAGGTGCTCAATGGCCTGAACTTCGAGGTCAACGCGGGCGAGATCGTGACCCTGATCGGCGCCAACGGCGCGGGCAAGACCACCACGCTCAAGACCCTGTGCGGCGTGATCGGCGCCACGCAGGGCAAGGTGGAGTTCGAGGGCCAGGACCTGACCAACCGCCACCCCTACGACATCGTGGACGCGGGGATCACCATGATCCCCGAAGGCCGCCAGCTCTTCCCGCACTTCACCGTGCGCGACAACCTGCTGATGGGATCCTACAAGCGCGCGGCGCGGCCCATCGTGCAGCGCAAGCTGGACGAAGTCCTGCGCATCTTCCCGCGTGTGAAGGAACGCCTGGGCCAATACGCCGGCTCGTTATCCGGCGGCGAACAACAGATGGTGGCCATCGCGCGCGGCATGATGGCCGACCCCAAGCTGCTGGTGTTCGACGAGCCGTCGCTGGGCCTGTCCCCGCTGCTGGTGCAGCAGATGTTCGACATCATCCGCGACGTCACCTCGCACGGCGTGACGGTGCTGCTGGTGGAGCAGAACGTATTCCGCACCTTGCGGCTGGCGGACCGTGGCTATGTGCTGGAGAACGGCGCCATCGTGCGCACCGGCACGGGCGCCGAGCTGCTCAGCGATCCGCATGTCAAGAAAGCCTATCTGGGCCATTGAATCCAAGGACCATCGTCTTATGTCTTTACGCTGCACATTCATCGATCACGGCAAGGGCGGCGCGCCCGACTGCATGCGCGTCGCGCAACGCGACATGGAGCCGCCCGAGGGGCGGCAGGTACTGATCGAGGTCGCCTATGCGGGCGTCAACCGTCCCGACGTGCTGCAACGCTCGGGCTCCTACCCGCCACCACTCGGCGCCTCGCCCTACCTGGGCCTGGAAGTGTCGGGCACCGTCGTGGCCGTCGGCCCCGAGGTCCGTGCCTGGAAGGCCGGCGACCAGGTCTGCGCGCTGACGCCGGGCGGCGGTTACGCTCAGTACTGCCTGGCCGACGAACGCCACTGCCTGCCGGTGCCGCGCGGCCTGGACCTGCTGTCCGCCGCCGCCATACCCGAGAACTACTTCACCGTCTGGACCAACGTATTCGACCGCGCGCGTCTGTCCGCCGGCGAGAAATTCCTGGTCCACGGCGGCTCCAGCGGCATCGGCCTGACCGCCATCCAGCTCGCGCGCGCCTTCGGCGCCGAGGTCTGGACCACCGTCGGCAACCAGCAGAAGGCGGACGCCTGCCTGAAGGCCGGCGCGCACCACGCCGTGCTGTACCGCGACAAGGATTTTGAATCCGAGGTGCGCGACGCCACCGGCGGCGCCGGGGTCGACGTGATCCTGGACATGGTGGGCGGCGCCTACATCAACAAGAACCTGCGGCTGCTGGCGCTCAATGGGCGGCTGGTGCAGATCGCCTTCCTGGAAGGCAGCAAGGCAGAGATCGACGCCCTGCCCATCATGATCAAGCGCCTGCAGTTCACGGGATCCACGCTGCGCCCCCGTTCGGACGACGACAAGGGCGCCATCGCCCAGGCGCTGGCCGCCAAGGTCGTGCCGCTGGTGGAAAAAGGCCAGTGCCTGCCGCTGATACACGAGGTGTTCCCGCTGGCCGAAGCGGCGCGCGCGCACGCGCTGATGGAGAGCAGCAAGCACATTGGCAAGATCATGTTGAAGGTGCGGCAATGAGCCCGCGCTTCCAGGATCAGGTCGCCATCGTCACGGGCGCGGTCGGCGGCATCGGCTCGGCGATCGTCGAAGGGTTCCTGGCTGAAGGCGGACGCGTCGGCCTCATCGACTTCAACTCGCAAGCCGGCCAGGCCTATGAGAAAGAGCTCAGGAAACGCGGCCACGATGTCTGCTTCGTCCACGCGGACGTCTCGCATTTTGACCAATGCCAGGCTGCCTACGACCGCATCACGGCCGAACTGGGCGCCGCGACCATCCTGGTCAACAACGTCGGCATCTCGCCCAAGACGAATGGCCGCGCGCTGAAGGTCTGGGAAATGTCTCCCGCCGAGTGGAACAACGTGGTTTCGGTGAATCTGAACAGCGTGTTCTACATGACGCATCTGGCCACGCCGCACATGGTGAAGGCGCGCCAGGGGCGCGTGATCAACATGTCGTCCGTGGCGGGCAAGGCGTATTGCGACATCGTGGCGGCGCACTATGCGGCAACCAAGGCCGGGCTGATCGGCCTTACCCGCCACTGGGCCGCCGAACTGGGCGAACACCAGGTCACCGTGAACGGCCTGGCCCCGGGGCGGATCAGCACGCCGTTGCTCAAGAGCGTGCCCCAGGAAATCAATGACGCCGTCGCCGCCGTGACCGCGATGCGGCGGCTGGGCACGCCCGAGGAAGTGGCGGACGCCTGCCTGTTCCTGGCCTCGGATCAGGCGCGCTTCGTGACCGGGCAGGTGCTGGATGTGGCCGGCGGCTGGTTGATGACATAGCAAAAGGCCCGTCCGAATCCGAACGGGCCTTTATTTCGCGGGAACCGAAGTCAGCGTTGGACGCCCAGGCGGTAGACCACCGTGTCCAGCCGGCTCACGCCCGCGCCCTGGAACTTGGGCTCTTTATCCAGGATGTCCCGCCGGTCGATGATCGTCGCGGGCGATACGCCGGTGAAGATCGCCTGCACCTCGGCATCCACCACCGAAAACGGCGGCCCGGCCATCTCTTCCTGGGGATAGTCCAGGGTGATGAGCAGGCCCCGGTAAGCCGGTGACAACTGCCCAAAGACGTGGCGCACGTAGTCGGCGCGCATGCCGTCGGGCAGCGCCACCAGTGCCGCGCGGTCGTACACGCCGACGCAATGCGACAGCACCTGCGCATCCAGCTTGAAGATGTCGCCGCAGACGATCTCGATGTTGCCCGCCACGTAGTGCTTGCCATAAGGGGATTCGTGCGTGACGGGCCGCAGCTCGTTCTCGGCGAAAAACTGCTCCACCGCCAGCTGCGACAGCTCGGCGCCCAGCACCGGATGGCCCTGCGCCGCCAGCCAGACCATGTCCAGCGACTTGCCGCACAGCGGCACCAGCACCTTGCCGCCCGCCGGCACGGCCAGCGTCGGCCAATACTTCTGCAAGAGCGGCGTCACCCGCGTTTGATGAAAATGCGTGCGCCCGTCGCGCCACCGTTCCAACCAGAATTCCGCGTCCATGTCTTGTCTGCTCCTCCTATGAATCGTGTCGCATCTTCATCGCGGCGATTCGCACCCATACCGGGGCCGCCGCCTTCGCGCCCCCAGCGTAGCCGGGGCGGCTCCCACGATGCTTGATCGCGCTCAAAGCCGGTTCGGGGCATTGTAGTGCCCGCCCGCGGATGACGCCCGGGCGCCGCGCCGGGCCCTGTTATCCACGAAGGTTCCGGTATCGTAGAGGCCCGCAATGCCCTGGCCCGCCAACATGCTCGCAACACTTCGAACCCGCCTGTCTTTCTTGCTGCTGGCGGCCGCCCTGGCAGGTCCGGCGGCGCACGCGCAGGACGCCGCGCAACTGGACCACGCCTATCAGGCGGCGCTGCAGGCGGAAAGCGACGCACTGCGCACGCGTATCCAGAAATGGCCTCCCGCCATGCAGGCGCTGAACTCGCAAGTGTCGGCGGCACTGCGCGCCGGTAACCGCGACGAAGCGCGGCGCCTGGCCGAAAACATGGCAAGACAGGAACCCGGCAATGCCGACGTCAAGCTGTTCCTGGGCAAGCTTCAAGGCCAGCAGGGCAATATGGCCGCCGCGCTCGATCTGTTCGGCCAGTCCATCGCGCTGGATCCCGGCAACAAATGGGCGTACATCAACAAGGCGGGCGCCCAGGCCGAGCGGTCCGACATGCCCAACGCGCTGGCGACCACGCGAGCGCTGACGGCCAGATTTCCCGACTGGAGCATCGGCTACAACCTGCAGGCTTCCTTGCTGGACGCGATGGACCGCGAAGCCGAAGCGCTGGACGCTTATGCAAAGGCGGTGCGCGCCAAGCCGGCCAGCGCGCTCATCCTGACGAATCTGGGCAATCTGCAACGCCGGCTCGGACGATTGGACGACGCCCGCCTATCCTACGAGGCCGCCCTCCGCGTGCAGCCCGGATACGCCTACACCGAAACCCAGTTGGCAAGCATGCCGCGATAAGGCCTGTGCGCCCGGAGCCCCCTTGATACGCCGAACCCTGTTATTGACCCTTGGCAGCCTTGTCGCCTTGCCATGGCGCGCCCTGGCGGCGCCTGGCCGCGACGCCATCATCCGCCGGGTGTTCGCGGCCCCGCAAGATGGCCTGCCGTACGGCGCGCAACACGCGGCCCTGGTGCGCCTGTTGCGCGTGCAGTGGATGCCGGTCGAGTCCGGCGCGCCCGCCGTCGACTTCGAGCAGCCGCTGCTGGGCGGAGCCGATACCCTGGCCGTCGTGCGCGGCGCCTTGAAGACCGCCGACGACACGCTGGCCGTCCGGCGGCTGGCCGAAGTATGCCGCCTGATCCCGCGCTATGTGCAGACCCTCGGCAGGTTGCCGCCCGGTCGCTATGCCGTACCGCCGGAAATGAAAGAGGCGTTCGACTTTCCGGAAAGCGGCGTGGATGCGCAGGGCATGTTCAACCTGCGCAAGGAACACCTGATCCTGTTGCGCGCAGCCATCTGGCGCGAAGTGGATGAACATGCGCTGCAGGCCGTTCTACGTGAAGGCGAACGCTTCTGGCCCATGCCGTACATCGACGGAAAGCGCCCCTACGGCAACGCCAGCTATTACCAGATCGACATGGCGCGGCTGCTTGGGGAACCCTACCCGCTGGATGCCAAGGGCTACGCCATCACCGATCCCGCTAAGGACGCCCGCCTGGAGCGGCTGCACTACGAAACGCTGGCGGCGCTGCAGGTTTTCCTGGGCCGCTCCACGGCCGCCAAGCTCAAACGGCCGGCGAGCTAGGCGCGTTGCATGAAGCTGCGAATATCGTCCGCGATCGGCACCGCGGCAAGCAGCATCAGCAGCAGCGCAAGCGGCCAGGTCGATCCAAAACCGAAGTTGAAGAACGAGTAGGCGCCCGTCACGCCGCCCACGAAAAACAAGCTGACCATCACGCTCAGCACGATCAGCTTGCCGCGGTCGGCCAGCACGGGCGGCATGGCCTGGGCTTCGCCCTTGGCCAGGTTCCAGTAGAAAAGCTTGCCGAATTCGATGCCGATGTCGGTCACCATGCCCGTCACGTGGGTCGTGCGGATCTCGGACCGGGAAACCTTGGTGATCATCGCGTTCTGCAGGCCCATGATGTAGCACAGCAGCATGACGGTGCCGGGCACGTAGAACCAGCGCAGCGTTTCCAGGTTGGCGCCCAGAAGGCCAAAGCCCAGCAGAAGCACCGCCTCCAGCAGGAGCGGCAAGGCGTACTCGCTGGCCAGCCGGGACCGGCGCCCGAAATTGATCAGGAAGGCCGAACTGGCCGCGCCCGCCATGAAGGACAGCAGCGCGGCCAGGCCCTGCAGCACCACCACCACCCCGCCCAGCGCCATGTGGTCGGCCATCATCGACACGATGCCCGACATGTGCGAGGTGTACTGCTGGACAGCCAGGAAGCCGCCGGCGTTGACCGCGCCGGCGGTGAAGGTCAGAAGGTAGGCAAGATGCCGGTTGGCTTGCGGGCTGCGGCTGACGGCGGTCAGCCTGCGCAGATACGGAATGGCCACGCTTGTCCTTTCAAAACAAGACCGTACTCATTGCGATGCAAGTGCCATTCTAGCCGCGGCCTACCCGGGTCGATCAAGGCTTGGCAACGGGAAAGTACGCACCGACCAAGCCCCCGTTGAGCCCGCAATACGGCCGTCCGGCGCTGTTCGCGGCCCCGGACGGCGGGCTTTCGGACAGTTCCACGCCCGCCCCCTTGCGGACCAGCGTCAGGATCCAGCCTTCGGCGTCCGAGGTCTGGACTACCAGCGTATCGCCCTTGACGGTGCCGATGCCCTGGACATCGCACACCCAACGTCCGTTCTGCGGGTGCGCGGCGGACCCGTCGAACACCAGGCTGCCGTCGGCCTGCTTCTTGACCGAGAACCCGCCAGCCAGGTTTTCCCAGACCCCTTCGAAGCCCTGCCGCGGCTTGAGCGCCAGGGACGCCAGGAAGGCATCCCGGTACTTCAGGCGGTCGGCCAGTTCCTTGCCCGGCGTCCCGCCATCGGAGGCGGCGGCATAGGCGTCATCCCTCACCTGCACGAAATAGCGCTGGTCCTGCGTCAGCGCCTTGGCCGTCGCCGCATCGAACGCCTTTCGTGCCTTGCCGAAATTCTTGGCGATGCTGGCGTCCTGTGCGGCCAACGCGCCGTCCGCGCAGATCGCCTTTTCGACATTCGTCCGGGCCCGGGCGCAGTCGAACGAGGGCTTGCCGGCCGCCAGGGCCGCCGAACCGCACAACGCAAACAGCAGCGCCGACGCGAAGGTAATAGGTCTCACAGTGAAAACTCCCGCAGGTTGAAAACTCTTTCAGCCAGGCCGTCCGCGCCAAGGTAGTGGCTCAGCTTGCCCGCGCGCACGCGCCGCAGGTCTTCCTGGTAACTGTCGGCCATCGAATCCCGAACTTCCGCGTACGCCTCGGCGATACCGTCGCCGCATGCTTGGGCCACCAGGCGCGCGGCTTCCGGCGAACCGCAGGCGGCGCAGCGCGCCACGCCCAGCGCATCGCCGACCGCGCCCCGTTCCAGCAGCCGCTGAACCAGTTCCGGCGAGGGCTTGCGGTCGAACCGGTGGATCGCCGTGGCGCTGACCGGCGCGCCGGCGTCCAGCAGAGCCTCGGCCGCGGCATAGGCGTGCTGCATCAGAGCGATCTCCACGGGCTGGGCGCTGCCGCGCAGCGCAACGTCAAAGCGCACGCCCTGCGCCGCCAGCAGGCGGACCAGCGCGGCATCGTCCTTGGCCAGCGCATGTTGCAGCGCCAGGCCAGCCAGGCGGGGCGAATCGGCCAGCGTCCCGGCCTCCAGCGGGCCGCGCCAATCCACCAGGGCGCGCCGATAGAACGCGGCTAGCCTGTCCGCCAGCGCTTGTGGCATGCCGTGATCCGACACGCGTTCGTCCAGATACTCCAGCACGCGCACGCCCGGGCTGTCCTCGTCTTCGTTGGGGTCGGTCTCCAGGGAGAGCGCCGCGAATGCGCTGTAGAGGTCCGGCGCGATGGTCGCGATGCCGTCCTGCTGCAAGGCGTGCGTCCAGCCCGGCAGGCCTTGCTTCCACGCGACGACGCTGCCGGCGCGCGGGCCTGGTTCCATCGCCACATAGATGCGGTCGCAGTATTCGAAGCCGCCTATCGGCAGGTAGCGCAGCTTGCCGTTCCAGACGCCGCCGTCTTCGGCGGCCGCCTCTTGCGCGCACTCCTGCTCGTGTTCGATCCAGCCTTGCAGGTCGCGATATTGATCGCTGCCGTCGTAGAAGAGCTCGGCCCAGCTCAGGGCTTCTTCGTTGCCGTCCATCCGCGCGCGCAGGTCATACGCCAGCTCGCCGCCCGCGGTCAGGCGCCACAGGTCGAGCAAGGCTTGCGGCAAAGGGCCCTCGCAAGCCGCTTCGATCTCGGCGATGCGGGCATCGGACAAGGGGGGCTGCACGCCGATCAGCACGCGGTCCGCGAACAGGGCAATGCCATGCTCACGCAGGGCGCCCAGTTCGCCGGGGGTAAAGCCTAGGCTCATGTGGAATCTTCAAGGTTGGGGCTGCTGCGATTCTACTAGCGGGCGGGCCGGACCACCGCGATAAGATGGCCGACTAAGATGGCCGATGCCCGCCGCCGAGGATCGCGGCAGGGCTAGACCGCCCCGGACCCGCTCAGTTGCTGGCGCCGGTACTCGCCCTGGCGCTCATGCATCCAGCCCGGATATTCCGGCGGGAGCGCGCTGACCTGGTCGAGCGCCGCCAGCTCGTCCTGCGTCAGCTTGATGCTTGTAGCGGCCAGGTTGTCGTCAAGCTGGTCCACGCGCTTCGCGCCGATGATGACGCTGGTCACCACCCGCTGGTGCAGCAGCCAGGCCAGCGCCACCTGCGCCACCGACACGCCGCGCGCGTCCGCCACCAGCCTCAAGGCGTCGATGCTGTCGTAGGCGCGGTCCCGGTCCACCGGCGGGAAGTCGAACGCGGCGCGGCGGCTGCCGGCCTCGGCCTGGCCGTCGCGGCCGTACTTGCCGCTGAGCAGGCCGCCTGCCAGGGGGCTCCAGACCATCAGCCCGACGCCCTCGCTTTGCAGCATGGGCACCAGTTCCCGCTCCAGGTCCCGGCCCGCGATCGTGTAGTACGCCTGCAGCGACTCGAAGCGCGCCAGCCCCAGCCGTTCAGCGATGCCAAGCGCCTTCATGATCTGCCAGGCCGCCCAGTTGGACACGCCCACATAGCGCACGTGGCCATGCTGCACCAGGTTATCCAGCGCCCGCACCGTTTCCTCCACGGGTGTCGCCGGGTCGAAGCCGTGGATCTGATAGAGGTCGATATGATCGAGCTGCAAGCGCGACAGGCTCTTCTTGACGCTGTCGATGATGTGAAAGCGCGAGTTGCCCCGGGCGTTCGCGCCGGGGCCGGTCTGGCCGAATACCTTGGTCGCGACGACCACCTCGTCCCGTGCGATCTTCAGGTCGCGCAGCGCCTGGCCCGTGATGACTTCCGAACGGCCTTCGGAATACACGTCCGCCGTGTCGATGAAATTGACCCCGGCGTCCAGGGCCCTTCCGACCAGCCGGTTGGCGTCTTCCTGCTGGAGATTGCCGATCTTGCTCCAGAGTTCGCCTTCGCCGCCGAAGGTCATGGTGCCCAGGCACAGCTCCGAGACGAACAGACCGGTGCTTCCGAATTTCTTGTATCGCATGATTGCACTCCTTCAAGGGCTTGGCGGGCGCGCTGGGTCCCCGGAGTGGGACGCCGCTGCGGCAGCCCGCCGGCGTGGACACAGTATGCGTCCGGGGCCCGGCGCGCGCGCTGCTCGATCCTGCCCTTTTTTTGCCTGATTCTCTGGCGCGGGCGCCAATCCGCGGGCGCGAGCTCAATCCTCCGGATTTTCTGCCCATTCCTCCACACCTGGGTTTCGCCCTGCAAGACGGCTGCTTCCAGGGATACACTGGCAACCACCTAATCCTCCGCTGCCCCCACGGCTACCCGCCCGCGAGGCGGCGCGCCACCGGGAACCCCGATGCCCCTGACACGTGCCCATTCCGGCAATGACACGAGCGCCGTTCCGGACACCGCGTACGAGCCCGCGCGGCAAGAACTGCTGTGCACGCTGGAACGGATGACCGGAACCCTCGAGGGTTCGCTGGACACGCCCATCGAAGGCCTGTTCCTGCATCGCCTGTCGCAGCCTACCGGCGCGAAGCCGGGCTTGCAGAAAGCCGCGCTGGCCGTCATTGCCCAAGGATCGAAGCGCCTGTTCATCGGCGACGAGACGTACGAGTACGACCCCTTCCACTACCTGATCTCGTCGGTGGATCTGCCGGTGGTGGCCAAGGTGTCGGTCGCCAGCCCGACCCTGCCCTATCTGGGCCTGCGGCTGGACCTGAACGTGGAAGAGATCACCGAGCTGATCAGCGACGAGAACCTGCCGCCGCTGCTGCCCGCGGAAGCGTCGCGCGCACTGTGCGTGAATCCGCTGGGAGGCACGCTGCTGGATGTGGTGCTGCGCCTGTTGCGGTTGCTGGACACGCCGCGCGACATTCCCATCCTGGCGCCGATGATCCGGCGCGAACTCCTGTACCGCCTGCTGATGAACGGCCAGGGCGTCGTGCTGCGGCAGACGGTCTTGCAGGACAGCCAGCTCAACCGCGTGGCCAAGGCCATCCGCATCCTGCGCGACAACTACGCGCAACCCTTGCGCGTGGAAGAGATCGCCCGCGACGTGCACATGAGCGTGTCGTCGTTGCACCATCATTTCAAGCAGGCCACGGCCATGAGCCCCCTGCAGTACCAGAAGCATCTGCGCCTGCAGGAAGCGCGCCGGCTCATGCTTACCGACGACGCCGGCGTAGCGCTTGCGGCGCACGCCGTCGGCTATGAAAGCTCGTCGCAGTTCAGCCGCGAGTACAGCCGGCTGTTCGGCGCGCCGCCCCTGCGCGACAAGCAGCGATGGAAAGACGAAACCGCGTTGGCGGCCTGACGCGCCTGTCGCAAAGACGCGATACGCGCGCTGCCGTTCAGTCTTCGAACGCGATCCGCAGGCCGGGCAAGCCGATGCCGTCCAGCGCGGTGCTCCAGGTCTGGCCCGCATGCACGGGGTAGGCGCGCGTCAGGGTGCCCGTGGTGACCAGTTCCCCCGCTTGAAACGCTTCGTCGGCGGGCCGGTCCGCCAGCACGCCCAGCAAGTGCGCCATGGCTGCCAGCGGGCTGCCCAGCACATTGGCGCCCCCGCCTGTCTCGCGGCGGACGCCGTCGCAAGACAGTTCGATGCGGAAGCGCTCCAGCTTGTCCTGCAGGTCTGGCCCCAGCCGGGCGGGATCCTCGAACGGACCCACGAACAGCGCGCCGTGCAACGCCCCGTCGGCCACGGTATCGGCGGCCTGGAACTGCCACGCCGGGAAATGGGATTGCACCAGTTCGAAGCCATGCGCGATGCCGTCCACGCAGGCCAGGATCTTTGCCAGGTCGCTGGTCGCTGGCGGCACGGCGTGAAATCGCAGCACGATTTCGGGCTCGATGCGCGGCTCCATGTAGCCGCCCAGGCTGCAGCGGGCTTCGCCCTCAGCCACATGGACGACCGTGTGCGCATACATGGAGCCCCATACCGGAAAATCCACGCCCAGCGCGGCCCACATCGCGGCATTGGTAAAGCCGATCTTGCGCCCCGCGAGCACGGCCCCGGCGCCGGCGCGCGTCCGGCGGACGCGCGCGGCCACGTCATAAGCCGCCTCCAGGCTGAAGCCCGGATATCGAGCGGTGAACGGCGTGAGCGGGTGGACGCCGTCCTGGGCGGCCAGCACCTGGCGGGCGAGGGATTCCGGGTCGAATGCGGACATGTCTGCGTCTCCGTAACGCGTGGACTCGATGCGCACGACTGTAGAGGAAAAAGCGCGTGCCCGGGCCCGCGCGCGTTATATCCTCCTCGCAACAAGCCTATTGACGCAAGCACGGACGGTCCATGCACGACTTGAATGATCTCTACTACTTTGTCCAGGTGGTCAAAAGCGGCGGCTTCGCACCCGCCGGCCGGGCACTGGACATCCCCAAATCGCGGCTCAGCCGGCGCATCGCATTGCTGGAAGAGCGCCTGGGCGTGCGCCTGATACAGCGCTCCACGCGCACGTTCGCCGTGACCGAACTGGGCCAGGAATATTTCGATCAATGCCTGGCGATGCTGGCGGGCGCGGAAGCGGCGCAAGAGGTCATCGACCGTACGCACGCCGAGCCGCAGGGCACGATCCGCATTGCGGCCCCGCCCGCGCTGATCTATTACTTTCTGGGCGATGTGGTGGCGCGCTTCATGGAGAAGTGCCCCAAGGTGAACGTCTACCTGAAGAGTTACAGCCGTCCGGTGGACGTGCTGCGCGAAGGGTTCGATCTGGCGGTACGGGTGCGGTTTGGCCCGATCGAAAGCAGCGACCTGGTCATGAAGCACCTGGGCATGAGCTGCCAGGCCCTGGTCGCCAGCCCCGCGCTGGCGCGATCCCTCTCCGATCCCGCCGATCTGCAGCGTATCGCCCAGCAGCCTACGCTGGCGCTGGGCACGGAACAGCGCGAATGCCAATGGCGGCTGCATGGGCCCGGCAACGCCCGCCAGGTCGTGCCCTTCGCGCCCAGGCTGGTGACCGACGACATGCTGGCGCTCAAGCAGGCGGCCCTGCGAGGCGTGGGCATCGTCGCCCTGCCCCTGCTGATGATCCGCGACGAACTGGACGCCGGCTCGCTATCGACGGTGGGAGCCCCTTGGCAACCGGAACCGGGCAGCGTGCATGCCGTGTTCCCTTCCCGCCGCGGCCTCTTGCCCGCCGTCAGAGAACTTCTGGATTTCATGAGCGCGGCGTATCGTGAAAACGCCCGGCGCGAAGCCGATACCCAGACGCGCCATGGCATCCCCACGTTGCTGCCAACCCATGCATTGTCCGATTTATAGAACGCTGAAGCTCATATTGCCCGTCTAGCGCTGAAATCACCTTGAATTTAGGATTCTGTCTACGCAATCAGCGTGTACTCAGTGCCGCCCTGCCCGGTGCGACCCAACAAGGAACTAGCCATGACCAAGCCCTACGTAAAGCTCGACAAGACCCAAGCCGCCGTTCTGCTGGTGGATCACCAGGCCGGCCTGCTGTCCCTGGTGCGCGACTTTCAACCCGACCAGTTCAAGAACAACGTGCTGGCCCTGGCCGACCTGGCGGAATACTTCAAGCTGCCCACCATCCTGACCACCAGTTTCGAAGACGGTCCTAATGGCCCCCTGGTCCAGGAACTGAAAGACAAGTTCCCGCAGGCTCCTTACATCGCCCGCCCCGGCAACATCAATGCCTGGGACAACGAAGACTTCGTCAAAGCCGTCAAGGCCACCGGCAAGAAGCAATTGATCATCGCCGGCGTGGTGACCGAAGTCTGCGTCGCCTTCCCGGCGCTGTCGGCCCTGGAAGAAGGATTTGATGTGTTCGTCGTGACGGATGCGTCGGGCACGTTCAATGAGGTGACCCGGAATGCGGCCTGGAGCCGCATGGAGCAGGCCGGCGCGCAGCTCATGTCGTGGTTCGGCGTGGCGTGCGAACTGCACCGCGACTGGCGCAACGATGTGGAAGGCCTGGGCACCCTGTTCGCCAATCACATCCCGGACTACCGCAACCTGATGGCGTCGTACTCGACGGTCAAGGGTTCCAGGTAAGCGTTGCACGCACGGGTTTGCAGGTGACCGTTATGGCCCAGGCGCTTGCCTGGGCCGTAACGTCTACGACTTCCTGCGGAAGGGATACGCCTGCTGCGCCAGGAAGGTACCGGGCATGTCGTTGTCCAGAATGCCGTAGTTCTCCGGCAGGCGCTTGCCGACCCCGAGCACGGCGGTGCCGAAGAGGTAGTCGATGAACGAGAAATGCGCCGCGTAGTTCCGGTCGATGGCCTCGGTGTCCGACGAGTGATGCCAGTGATGAAAGTCCGGCGTCACGATGATGTAGCGCAGCCAGCCCCAGGGCAGCTTCACGTTGGAGTGGATCAGCACCGCCTGGAATCCCACGATGATGATGTAGGCGTCCAGCACCGACTTGGAAAACCCCAGGACGAACAGCACGCCCAGCACCGCCACGCGGGTGATCAGCAGTTCGACGATGTGCAGGCGCGAACCCGCCAGCCAGTCCAGCGTGCGCGTGCTGTGATGCACGGCGTGGAAGCGCCACATGAACGGCACCTCGTGATAGATCCGATGGGCCGCGTACTGCGCCAGGTCGGCCACCAGCACCGCCACGAACAGCTCGAGCAGATAAGGCATCGACTGGATGGCCGCCTGCAGCGGCTCATAGGCCGCCCAGGAAAACAGGCGGTGGATGAAGAAGTTGATGCACAGCAGCACCGCACCCACCGACAGGTGGTTGAACAGAAAGTGCTTCATGTCGACCTGCCATTCGCCGCGGAACACCGGCTGCCCGGGATACAACGGCGTCAGCTTCTCGAAAATGATGAAGACCGTGCTGGACGCCAGCAGGTCCAGGATGAACCAGTCCAGGCCCAGATAGGGATGGCTGCCCGCGTTGGATGGGGTCACCGCGATCTGGCTGCCACCGGCGGCCACCGCGCAGCAGACCAGCAAGAAGGCCGATATATTGAGCCACCGCTGACGGCCCAGCACCGTGTTGGCCAACGCAATGGTGCCTGACACCAGCAGCGCGCCGAACAGCAGGCTGCGCATCGCGTCCACGGAATAGAACGCGCGCAGCTCGGGCGTGGTCAGATAGGCGGGAAAGTGAAACGCCAGGACTCCCAGCACCGCCAGGATGGCCAGGAACAGCGCAATCACGCCGCTCATCATGCCGGTGCCCGGATGAATACGGCCGTCCTGCCTGAAAAGGTCGAAAACCTGCCGATAGATGGGCGCGCGCTGTTTCATTTCACTTTGATGGCTATCCACGGGGAAGCGAGTGTATCGCTGGGGACGGAACACCCTGTAAAGAAACGTGAGCATGCGCGACAGAATGACTCTTTCGCGGCGGCCTTTGCGCGCGGTCAATCGGGTATCCGCGACGGCGGCCCGCAAGGTTGACAAGGCGCGGGGGTTGGCGTGTCATGGAATCGACGCTGATGAAGCGTCTTGCATGGCGCATCATCGGTCCCGTCAACCGGTTCCTAAAGAGGCCCCTATGTTCCCTGAATACCGTCAACTCATTACCCAGCTCAAATCCGAAAACGCCCATTTTTCGGCACTGTTCCAGCGGCACAACGACCTGGACCAGGAGATCAAGAACATGGAAGACGGCATCGTGCCGTCCTCGGGCACCAACATCGAAGTGCTGAAAAAAGAAAAGCTGCAGCTCAAGGACAAGCTGTATGGGCTGCTGCGGGCGGCCGACCAGAACGGCAGCTGACGCGCCCGGGCCGGGCTACATCAGTTCCAGCCCCGCGCCTTTGACGACGGCCGCGTACTTCGCCATTTCAGAACGGAAGTACGCCACCGTCTGCGAATTTCGTAGACCGCCAGCCCCTGTTCGCGCAGCGTCGGCCCCACGCCCTTGTACGGGATGTGCCTGGCCCTCACTCCCGCCTGCTGCACGTACATTTCGTGCTGCTGGAACATCTGGTGGCGGCGGGCGAGGCCGCTTGACCGTTGCGCGCTACCGGACGGTCTTCGCGTCCTTTTCTCCGGCGGAGGCGTTCATGTATTCCTTCACCGTGAGATTCTTGTTGTAGACCACGGTAAGCGTGCGCTGATCCTGCACCGCCCCGAATTCGCTGTTATTGAAGTAGAACCAGGTCGCGGTCCGCAGGCCCTGCGAATTGACGTGCTGGGACCGTGGCGGCCCGAAGTCCCGGACCATCTCGTCAAAGGTGGTGGCATTGATCTTGATGCCTTCAACCTTGGCCTGGGTGATCAAGTCCCCAGAGTTGGTGGCGGCGCAGCCGGTGACGATGGCGGCCACGAAAAGCAATGACATTCTCATTCAACTACCCCGATCTTGTAAGCCGCGGTCCGCCTCCCGGAACGCGAGCGACCATAGAATACCCCGCCGTCACCCGAATTTTGCGGTCATCTACAATGCGTCGACGTGCCGGGCGAGCAGATGCGCCGGCCTGCAACACATAGGCAGCATGACGCGCGCGAAGAAATCAGCCCCCAGAAAGAGAACCCCGGTAAGCAGGAACAAGGCCACCCGGAGTGGCCGCATTTATCGATTCCTGCGTACGTTCGCCCTTACCTCGCTTGCCAGCTTTGGCGCGGCCACCTACGCGCTGAATCCCCAATGGCGGGTTCACTTCTCGCCGGAAGACATCCTGGCGCGGCTGGGTTGGCCGGCCCAGGAGCAGCAGTTCGCGCCCGCGCCGGCGCCGGCCGGCGGCTTCGCTCACACCCGATTCGCGGATTGTCCTCAGTTCTTTCCGCGCGAAAGCCCGCCGGTCGTTCCCGCCAGCCAGGCGCTGCGGGAACTGTGCTTTTCATCGTTCGCCATCTTGCACAACGGCCAGACGAAGACGCCGGTTTTCGTCGCGGAGCGGCTGAACCGGAAAACGCTGGCGCAGGCCCAGGGGATGCAGCGAGCGGACCGGTTCTACGCCGAGGCGCGCATCCCGCGCGCCGAACGGGCAGAACTGCCTGACTATCGGGGTTCGGGCTACTCGCGCGGCCACATGGCCCCGGCAGGGGACATGTCCACCCCGGACGCCATGGCGCAGAGCTTCTCGCTGGCCAATATGGTGCCCCAGGACCAGACCCAGAACGCCGGCGCCTGGAGCCGCATCGAACAGGACACCCGGAAGTACGTGATGCGCGCCGCAGGCGACGTCTACGTCTTCACGGGGCCGTTCTATGCGGAAAAGCCGAAAGAGATCGGGTCGGGTGTGGCCGTGCCCAGCCACATCTACAAGGTCGTGTACGACGCGGCCACGGGCCGCTCGTGGGTCCATTGGCAGGCAAACAGCGCCAGCACGACGGTGGGAGCGCCCATCGGCTACGAGGAATTCGTGCGGCGGACAGGCATGAAGCTGCTGCCGCCGTCCGCGCCTTGACCGCGGCCTACTTCGGCCGGGGCGAGCGCACGCCGTCTGCACCCGGCGCCCACCGACCGGCCCGCAGCAGCGGCACGCAATGGGCGACCGCCTTGGCCACGTTGCGCACCTCTTCCTGCACCGCCTGATCCTGATCCAGCTCGGCGTGGCTGGTGGCATAAGGCTCGTAGTAGCCAATATAGCGATCCAGCCGGGACGATGCGCCCGCGTCGACCAGCCCCATCCAGTCCAGCCAGTCGCCCAGGGCGCGCCGGTGATCCTCGATGCCCGCCACGTCGCCATGTACCACCAGGCCATAGGCCCGGCCCGCCAGGTGCTTCGGGTAGGGCCAGCCTGCCATCTCGATCTGCTTGGCCTTCATCGCATCCTTGCCCGCGGTCGACGTCGGATCGGGGTTGCCGCCATCGGCGCACACCAGCCTGTCTATCATCAGCTTCAAGCCGCTCGGCGATTGGTACCAATAGGTTGGCGCCACCAGCACCACGCCGTGCGCGGAAACCCATTGCTCGTAGATGTCGTTCATCGCGTCGTTGTCCTGCCCCAGCGAATGATTGGGATAGCAACTGCACGGCCAATGGCAAAGCGGCATCGCCGTGGACACGCAACCCTTGCAAGGATGGATCTGGTATTGGTATTCGGAAGTCAAACGGCTCAGGTCCAGCATGTCGGCCAGCATGCCCGCCGACTCCAGCTCGTGCCGCACGATCTGCGCAAGCCGCCAGCTCTTGGAGACTTCCCCCGGACAGGTGCCATCGTTGCGCGCCGCGGCGATGACCACCAGCACCCGCGAGCGCGTCTCCGGCTGGCTCTGGATCTCCGCCGCGCGCGCCAGGCGGTCGTGCGCTTCTTTCCACTCCACCGACAGGTCGTACTCGGGATCCGCATACCCCGGTCCGGCTTTCACCGTGATGGGCGCTTTGCGGCTTCCTTCGTAGGCATCCCACGCGATGGCTTCCAGCCGGTCCAGCGCATCGCCCTCGGCCTGGAAGGCAGGATCGTAGAAGCGGCGCATGAAGCGCACCCGGAAAACGTCCCGCGCCAGCGGACCGGTGTACTGTCCGGTGCGAACGTCGAGCTTCGGTTTGGTCATGGCAACCTGCCTGCGGACTGGGGCCCAGGCCGTCAGCAAATGCCGTGCCCGTCCTTGCGGAACGCCAGGACGGCATTGTTGCCACCCATGCCAAACGAATTGCTGAGCGCCAGCGTCAGCGCCGGCAGCGCGCGCGCCGTCCCTGGCACGTAGTCCAGGTCGCATTGGTCATCGCCGGATTCAAAGAACAGCGTGGGCGGCACGATCCCGCGCGATACCGCCATGGCGGTCACGGCGGCTTCGATGGCGCCGGCGGCGCCGATCGTATGCCCGATCGCCCCCTTGATGCTGCTGACCGGCAAGCTGCGCGCGTGCTCGCCGAACACCCGCTTGATGGCGGCGGTCTCGATGCGATCGCCCACCAGCGTGCCGGTCGCGTGCGCGTTGACATAGTCCACCTGCGCAGGCGACAGGCCCGCATCGGCCAGGCAGCGCGACATGGCCAGGGACTGGCCATCGGAGTCGGGACGCAGGGGATGCGTGCCATCGTTGCTGACGCCATAGCCGCAGAGCTCCGCGATGGGCGCGGCACCCCGGGCAGCGGCGTGGTCGGCCGACTCCAGCATCAGCATCGCGGCTCCCTCCGCCAGGGCGAATCCCGTGCGCCGATGGCTGAAAGGCCGGCAGCTCCCCGCGTCGCCATTTTCCGGGTCCGCGCAGAGCACATGCAGCTGGGTCCACGCCGCCACGATCGTCGGGGTCAGCATGGCCTCCACGCCGCCAGCCAGGGCGATATCCAGGTAGCCGTCGCGAATGCGGCGGAACGCTTCGCCGATGGCAACGGCGCCCGCCGAGCATGCGGTGGTGTAGGTCTGCGCTTCCGCCAGGGACTTGAGCTGCTGCGCGATATGCGCGGCCGGCGCGTTCGGCATGGTGGCAGGCACCACCAGCAGGGGCCGCTTCGGGACGATGCCATGGTAGGCCTCGACCGCCTCGCACAAGGTCGACACACCGCCGATACCCGTGCCCACGAAGACGCCGCAATTGGCCCTTTGTGTCTCGTCCAGATCCGCCTGCGCCATCGCCTGGCCGGCCGCGCACTGCGCCATCAGCGTGACGCGGTCCATCATGCGCACCTGCGCCGGGTGAACGCCAGCGGCGATATCGGCGCGCACATAGCCCACGCGCCGCCCGATGCCGCTGTCGCGATGGACATCCACGCCGCACTTCCCCGCCACCAGGGCGTCGAAAGTCTGCGTGGCGTTGCCGCCCACCGGGGTGACCATGCCGATGGCGGTGATGACGACTTTCCTGCGCTGCATCATGAGCCGTCCCCGCTTCAGTCCTTGCGCCGAGCGGCCGCGAGCGCCATGCGCGCCGCCGCGCTGCCCTCGGCGGGGCCCGCCGCGACCCGCTCGACGACTACGTGCATATAGGCGATCAAGGCCGAGAGATTGGTGGGAAAGATGCTTGTGATTTCCTGAGCGCCGACCGCGTGGTCGGTAGGCAGCATGTCGTCGGTCTGGATATGAAATTCCGTTTCGATCTCGAGAAGGATCTCAAGAATCGCCAACGAGTCGAACTGCGTGATGACGGCGGCGAACTCCTGGTCTTCAAGCAGCGGTCCAGGTTCGCATCGGCACACATTGGCGATGATGGCGGCGAGCTTTTCGCGCAGGATCCCGGGGGCCGGAAGAACCGGCGTGGTCTGCTGGGTTTGCATGATCGAATTCCCAAAAAATAGAACTATCTATGGGGGCAGCGACGAATGAACCCTCTGGGCACCGAACCAAACCACTATAAGGCATCGGGCGCAAAATGGTCCAAGCGCGGCGCCGGCCCGTCAGCTATAGGACAGCGTCAGCGTCGCCGTGGCGCGCACCACCCCGGCGGTGGGAGCCGGCGCCACCTGCAGGTAGCTCGCTCCCAAGCGGTACGACCACGTCGTCGTCGGCACGGCGCCGACCGCCGAACCCAGGTTCTTCTCGGCCACCCCCATTTCCGGCAGCCGGAAGCTCCCGGTCACGGGATCGTGCACCCACAGCCTCACGCCCACCCCCTTGGCTCCGGCTGACGTCGTGTCCTGATTGGCCAGCGTCGACGGATAGCCGGTGACCGTCGTTCCAGAAATCGACAGGGTGGGCGCCGCCGTGCTCGTGGCGGCGCATGTCACCTGAAGCGTGGTCGCCGTCACGTCGGCGGCGCTCCCGCCCTTCAGGGCGGCAAGCGTTGCATCCGGCAGCGTCAGATTCAGCGCGCTCGGGTTGGACACCGTGCAGGTGGGCCGCGTGATCTGCACGTTGCCCTGCAGGGCAACCCGGTACAGGCCGGCGGGCGGTATCGTCCCTCCCGTGCCGCTTATCCAGGTCTGCGCGTAGATGGTGCCGGCATTCAGGGTGCCGGTGCCGATGGGCTCTCCCGTGGCGACGATCTCGATCCGGGTTCTGGTGTTCGCGCCAAAACTCGGGTTATCGAAGGGGAACACCAGCACACCCTTTGCGTAATTGTTGGTGTAGACCGCCGGGGCGGTCTGGCTGCTCTGGCTATTCCGGTAATAGAACACCCGGTAGCCGATCCCCGCGATGTTGGTGCGGTAGATGTCGCCGCTTCCAGGCACCAGCGTTCCATTGCCGGAGAAATACTCCATCGCCCCCGGCGGACAGTTGTACAAGGGAGCCACCCTGCCCTGCTGGCCCGCGGCAAACGCGGGAAGATACCGTTCCACGGCAAAGAGCACCTCGCCTCTGGCCGCCTGGGCGGGCGCGGCAAAGGAGCTCCTGCCCGACGGCAGCGCGAACTGATACGAGGAAAAGGGTTCATAGCGCATGCCGCTCGGCCCGTTGCCGCCCGACGTGTTGACGGAGCATTTGACCGCCCGGGAATCCAGCGGCCCCGCAAGCGCCGCCTGCGGGGCGGCCACGGCGCCCAGAAGCGCGAGGCAAAGTCCGGCGAATCTCCGGCTTGGCGAGCCGAGACCGGCGAGCGCCCAAAGAATGGGCTTGGCGCTTAGGCGCATGTCAGTTCCTTCATGGTTTCCGCAACGCCGGATTGGGCCGCCGAAACATCGATATCAAATGTGCAGTGCTGTGCTTGCTCGCCTCCCCACTTCACGGTGTAGCGGCTGGCCCCCTGCAGCCCGGTCAGCCATGCCCGTCCGACGGGCCCAACGACACCGCGCTGCTCGCCGTCGGAAGCGTAGATCGACGCCCCGAAAGGCAATTCCGCGCCGGACGCGTTCTTGAGCACGACCAGTAGCGTGCGGCCCAGTTCCGTCTCGAATTTCGCGACCACGATCGCGCCGCGCGTCGGGACGACGGTGGCGACGTTCTCCGCAAGCGTCGCATTTGGATCGTCGTAATCGGGCGACAACGAAATGCGGTTTTCGCGATAGGGCGTCGCATAGGGCACCAGTGCCCGGCCCGACCCGTCGGTGCGAACGCCCGGATAGGAATCCACCTTCACGCCAGCGGCGCCCGGCGCCTCCACGATGACCGCCGTCTCTCCGATGGACTGTCCGAACAGCGCGCCCTTGCGATCCACCACCACGGCGCCGCTAAGGTCTATGTTCGTGTTGGAAGCCCCCGAATTGGACGCATGGCTCAGATTGGCAAGCCCCACCGGCGACGCGTACCCCATCGAGGCATAGCCTCGCCGGCTGTTGCCGGCCTGAGAACCATTCGTCACGCCTCCCTGGACGGCATACGTCAGGGAGTAGTCATCGGTCAGCGCACCGCTGACGTTCGCGTCGTGGCTCGTGCCCTGACCCTGGGTGCGGCTCATCGTATAGCTGGCGGTGTGCCTGCTACCCAGCGGTATGCTCAGCGTCAGCATGACGGTCGACTCGCGGTCCTGCCAGGGACTCCGGTTCACGCCATAGTTCAGCGCATAGCCCACCCGGCCGATCGCGCTGGAATACGAAACCTGCAGGAACGAGGCATTGCGCGGCGCGTTCCGATAGGCAATGCCGTAATAGTTGAAGGACAGCGAACCCATATCCGCGATCCGCTGCGATAGCCAGAGCTGATACTCGTGCTGCCGCTCGTAACCCGGGTACGAGTCGCGCCGCGAGCGGTCGCGCATGGCGTCGTCCAGACTGCGATAGCCATCGGAGTTGTACCGGTACCCCGCCAGCGTCAGATCGGTGCCCATCCCTGGAAAGGTCTTGGCGTATTGAACCCTGGCGGCCGCCCCGACCAGCTTTTCGCCGGCGGCGCCTTGTGAACGCGAACTCGTCACGTCGACGGACACCGCGCCCATCCGGCGCAGGTTGAGGGCCATGCCCGCGGCGCCCGCATGATAGGCGCCCTCGGCGCTCGTCCATCCGCCATAGGCCGTGATGCCCCAAGGCAGGCCATGCGCGAACGTCAGTTGAGCCATCAGCGGACGCTCGTCCAGATAGGCCGGGCGATGCTCGCCCGCCGCCAGGCTGTAGTTCCAGGTGCCCTCGCGCAACATCGTCGGCAGGGCCGAAAACGGCTGAACGGAGCGTGTCGTCCGGCCGCCGAGTTCCTCGACGATGACTTCCAGATCCCCGCCGCCCGGCGTGGAATAGAGATCGTCGATAACGAACGGGCCCGCGGGCACGAACGTCGTATAGATCGCATGGCCGTTCTGGCGCACGGTCACTTTGGCGCTGGAAGGCGCGATGCCTCGAACCACCGGCGCGTAACCGCGCAGGCTATCCGGCAGCATCCCGTCATCCGATTGCAGCAGCGCTCCGCGGAAACGGGAGGCATTGAATATATTGCCCGGCGTCGAACTGTCTCCCAGTCGCAGCCAGCCGCGCCACGGCGCGACATCGCGCTCGGCGTAGAGATCGCTCCAGTCCCAATCCGATCGTTCCGCGCTGTCGTAATAGCTGCCATTCGCCCGCAGGCGCCACGCGCCCAGGTTCAAACCATTGCGAAAATTGGCGAATGTAGTGCTGGCCGTGCCGCCGCCCTGCCCGCCAGGCGCGCGAACGGCATTGTGCGTAAGCCGGTACGACGACCACAATGCGGTCGTGCCGTTATCCCACAGCGCCGGCGCGACCGTGCCCCGGGCCTTGCGGTCCAGCGCCGCCTGCGGGATGGACACGTCCAGCACGTTCCTGTCCTGATCGAAGCGCGTCCCGGCCGACGGCAGCGCCTTCAATGCGTCCTGGCAGTTGGCGGAATCCAGCGCCTGCAGGGCGGGAAAGGCATCGACCTTCACGCCCATCTCTTTCAGCACGGAAACGGGAAGGCAGGGCTGCCCGTCGTCCATTCCCTCGACGGCGACGAACTCGATTTCGCGCATGCCGAACGCCTGCCGGTTCAAATTGATCATGACCGATTTTTTGCCCGGCAATGTCCGATTCGAATAGGCGAACACCGACAAGTCCACGTCGGTGCCCGGCTTGCTCCGATGCAGAAAGCTGCTGTCGAAGGTGGCCGCGTCCAGGCCCGGCTCGCCGGCAAAGCTGCATGCGGGAAAGACAAGAATCGCGGCCGCCATCAGGCTGACCGTCGCGCGATTCCCTATTCCTTTCACCTGCGGCTCCCCTCCGGGCCGCCGGCCTCGGGTTGCACGGAAACCTCGGCCCACGTTTCAACCACGCCGTAATCGTTGACGACGTGCGCCTTCGCACGGACCTCGCCGCTTGGGCACTTGCCAAGCGGCACCTGGGTCGTGGCCAGCGGCTTGGCAACGATCGTGCGCCCAAAGCCGGCGGCCTCGCCGGGAATGTCGATGGCCGCGAAATTGACGGTGAACGCCGAGGCATTCTTGATGGCAAGCTGGCATTGCTTGCCGTCCTTCCCCCAGGACCACTGCACCAGATCGGCGCCGCGCGGCATCTTCTGGATCGCTTCCGGCCGATAGAACAGCTTGATGCGCGTGCGCGTGGCAAGGGTCAGGCTGTTGTCGCCGCCCGCCTTCTTCTGCGGAATCTCCAGCACGTTCAACCAGAAATAGCTTTCCCGATCGCCAGGCAGGCCCGCGCCCACCCGAGTGATATTGAGACTGCGCTCGGCATTGCCGTCGAACCGGCTCAAGGGCGGCGTGACGAAGAATGGCGTTTCCATTTCTTCGGAGTCGCCATCGATCCAGGCTTGAACGACGAAGGGATCGGCGCCATGATTCTTGGCAAAAACCGAAACGTTCTTGTCCTTCTCGTTGATGATGACGCGGGTGGTGGAGAGCTGCACGGCGGCTTCGGCGGCATTGCCCGCCAATACGCCGATCGCGGCAACCACGGGGAGTAAGCGTTTGATAATGCTGTTCATGGGGCTAACCTGCGGCTCGCTGCCAGCGATCCGGCTTAAGAGTGAAAGTGAAAGGCATGGCCGGTTCGCTGGCGCATTGCCCGAAGGGGGCCGGACCTGAATCAGGAATACGACAGCGTTATCGTCGCGGTGGCGTTGGCCGTTCCCGATCTGATTTGCGCCGCGCCCGGCGCGGTGATGTAGTAGCTCGTGAACTGGAACGTGTTCTGCGCCGAATTCACGTTGAAGGCGTACGACTGGCTACCGTCCATTCGCACCTTGACGCCGGAGCCATGCGTCGTGTCGCTGGTCTGCACCTGCACGCCGAAGCCGGTCGCGTTGTCCGAGCCGGGTGTCAGCGCAAGAATGCTGGCGTCTCCGAACGCCGTCGTGCCGTTGAATCGAAGGCTGGCGGCTTGAAGGGTCGACATCTCGCAGCTCTGCAAAGAGACCGTGAAATTCTTCCAGTACTTCTGATCCGGCGTGTTCGATCCGCTGAATTCCGAAATGGGCACATCGCCCATGGAAACCGAGCCGACCGAAATGGTGCACGGGGTGCTCGTGATTCTTCCCTGTATGTTTAAGGTGGCCGTCTGGCCATACGCCGCGCAAGCCGCGGCAAGGAGAACCGTGGCGACGGCGACATTTCCAGTGTTGAGATTCATATCGTCATCCGGTGCCCCCGCTTTGCTCCCGTTCGCGGCAAGCGGCAACCGCCGCGAAGGGGGGAGGCGGAGCGGCGCATGGCGCCGCTCCGTGCTGCTGCGGTTTACTGCTGGGCTCGGCGCTTGCCTGGCCCGTCTTCCACAGGCAGGCGGGCAATTTACGAGTAGGTGACTTCGAATACCGCGCGGCCGTTGGCCGGACCCGCGGTAACGGTTGCCGCGGTGGATTCGTAGAACGCCTTGAAATTGAAGTTGTTGGTGCCGTCGATCAGCGCGTAGCTGGTCGCCGCGCCGCCAATAACCACGGCATTGCCGGCTTCGTCGATCAGGCCGATGGCAACACCTTGCGCGCCGCTGCCGTTTTCCAGTCCAAGCAGGCGGCTGCTGACGACACTGCCCGCGCCGGCGCGGAAAGAGATCGCAGCCGATTGCGCGACCGCCGTGTCGCAGTTCAGCAGCGAGATGGTGAAAGGCGCTTCCGGGCTTTTGTCGCCAATGGCCCTGAAGTTATTGGTGGAGATGCTGCCCAGCGGAACCACCATGTCGGTGCCCTGCTGGCCACCGCCAATCGAACACGGCGACGTGGTGATCTCGCCTTGGAAGGAGATGTTGCCCGTATCCGCGGCGGCGGTGCCGGCGATCGCGGCAAAGCTGGCGGCGACCAGGGCATTCAAGAGGTGTTTTTTCATGTCTTTCAAACCTATCTATGTTGAGGAAAAAAATACTGACGATGGCGGTCCGACGGACAGCCGGTAATCTGGCGTCCGCATTCGGCATGACGGAGCGCCAACCTGCATTCGAGCAAAGCGCGCAAGACTGCCCAGGAGCCAGTTTCCCGGCCAGAACAGCCCGCGCCGCACGATGCGGCCTGGCAGGTGAGGCTGCGCGCTGACGCCGATTTCGTACTTCAAATCGGCGACCATCCATCGAACCACCACCGCAAGGCCCGCGGCCAAAGGCGGATACTTGCGCATCAGCCGCAGACACGGAATCGCCCAGACGCGATACCCCAGGTAGCTCGTCGGCGAGAACGTCTTTGCGCAATGGCTCGCGTCGTAGACCCAATCCCGAAAAGACAGGAGGTTCTGCCGGCGCAATTCGTTGCACACGATCTTCATTTCAAAATCGGCCCAGATGCCTAGCTTGCTCATACGGGTCACCCAATCAGTTGATCCGCGCAGAGGCGGTTTGTGTTTGCCCGCTCTACACGGGGCAATCCGCGACGCCCCCGCAGCGCATGGCCGATCCACAGAAGCGCCATGAACGGAAGGCCAATGCGCAATGTCAGGGAGAAGGACTCGATCACCCACGTCGACGCCGCTATCGCCGCTACCACCAGCGCGCCCGCCACCGCCGCCGCCGAGTCCAGATGCCCTGCCGGATGGAACTTCGCCGTTGCGGCCTGCCCGCGGCGATATCCGATATAGGTCAGGAATATCGCCAGCCAGACGAACAGCAGGCCGGCTGTCGCGATCGAGGTTGCAACCGCATAGGTCTGGCCGGGAAACCACGCGCCGGCAAGGACCACCAGGAGCGCCAGCACGGCGGTCGCAAGAACGGCCGGCGCGGGACCGCGCGGCGACGCTCGGCCGAACGCCGACGGGGCCTGCCCCGCGCGCGCCAGGCTGAACAGCATTCGCGACGCGCAATACATCTGGCTGTTGAGCACCGAAAGCACGGTGACGAGCAGCAATGCGCCAAACAGCGTTTTCGGCCACGGCAAACCCGCCACGCCAAGCAAAGCGCTGAAGGGAATCTCGAACAGGGACACCGTGCCGCTGAACACCAGGGCGGCGGACGCCGTCACGGCCAGAATGGTCAGCGCCACGACCGCCAGGGACGTGACCCGCATCCTGCGCCGCAGCGCCTGCGCGGACGCGTTGGTCTCGCCCGCCACGATGGCCAGTGACTCGATACCGACGTAGCCCAGCACAGCAAGAACAAAGGCTTGCCAGACGCCGGGCAAGGGCGCGGCCCGAATGGCGGCCACGACATCAAACTGCGCCTGCGCCCGCGATGGCGTGCCAAACGCCGCGTAGTAGCACGCCATGGCGATGAGCCCCGCCAGGGCCAGGATCTTCAGCGCCGACAGCACAACTTCGCTACGCGCGAAAGTTCTGGCTCCGTGCAGGTTCACCAGGGCGAGCCCCACGAATACGGCGACAAGCAGCGGACCGGTGTGAACATTCGGCAACCAGGCATTCAGCACGGGCACGAGCAGCGTCACTTCCGTGCCCATGATCAGCACGAGCGAAACGAAGTACGCCGCGCGGACCATGAACCCCGCGGTGGCGCCCAGATAGCCTTCGGCAAGGGAGCCAAAAGCGCCGGGCGTCGGATGAGCGCTGGCGATACGGCTCAGGCAGGCCATCAGCGATATCGCTATCAGCGCCGCGGCCAGATAGGCCAGCACCGCGGCGGGACCAGCCGCCAGCAGCGGGAAGGCGCTACCGGAGACGAGTCCGTAGCTGATGACGGTGCCGAAGGCGACCATCGACATCTGCCTTCCGCTAAGAACCGCGGGCAGCCCGGATTCTCTGCGCACGATGTGACTCAGTGTGTTCATATAGATTTTTGCTTTGCCGAAGTCGGTACCGGCGCGGCAAACGCAAGCCGTTGCCAACCGCGGCCCAAAGCCGCAACTTCATTCCAGGCGAGACTCTAACGTTGGGGTTTTCGTACGTATTTAGAAGAATTACGAAAACCCCGCCCTCCTGGAGCAGGCGCAAAAAAACCGGCCCTGGGCCGGTTGCTGATCCGCGTAATCGCTTGCTAGGTACGCGCCAGCCAGCGTCTGTAAGCGGATTCCATGCCTTCCGCCATTCCGGTGATCTTGAATTTCTTTTCCCCGCGAACGTAGGCCTCCCCAGCCCTGCCCATGCGTTCTCGCAGCGCCTTGTCCGCCACCAACGCGGCCAGGGCGCCGCGTAGCGCCTCGACATCGCCATACGGGACCAGCAGGCCGGTCTCTGCGTGCTTGACGATCTCGGGCACGCCTCCCACCGCCGTGCCTACGATGGGTAGGCCGCAGGCAGCGGCTTCGATAAAGGACGTGCCGAGCGCCTCGAACTCGGTAGCAAGCGCGAAGACGTCGCAGCCGGACAGGACATTTTCGATATCGTTCCGGCGTCCCAGGAAGTGAACCCGCCCCTCGCATCCGAGGCTGCGTGCCTGCGCCTGCAGACTATCGAGCTGCGACCCTTCGCCCGCAACGACCAGATGCAGGTCGGGTCCGCGATTCAGCAGCGGCGCGGCCGCGGCCAGCAACAGGCCATGCCCCTTCTGAGGCCGCAAATGTCCGACGCATCCGATCACCACGGCATCGTGGCCGATGCCCAGTTCGTCGCGCAAGGTCGACCGGGCCGCGCGCGCCAGGGGCTGGACCGCGTCAAACACCGTATCAACGTCGCCGGGTTTCACGCCACGGTCGAGAAGTTGCCGCGCGACGTACTCGCTGACGGCAATCACCTTGTGCGGAAGGCCGGTGTAGCTCCAGAGCGAGCCCGGCGGCTTTGCCAGATGCCGGCTGCGCACGATCAGCGGCACGCCAGCCAGGCGCGCCGCCACCGCGGCGATGACGGTATCGCGGCGGCTATGCGTATTGAGCACATCGTACCGGCCGCGGGCCAGAAGCCGCCGGATGCGATGAATCGCCCGAAGATAATTTGCCGCCCCGTCCATCGGCATCGTGTGCACGGCAAATCCTTCGTCCGTCAGCCGCAGCGCCAGCCCGCTGCCGGGTTGGCAAATGGCTTCCATGACATGGCCGCGATCCCGCATGCCCCGCATTTCTTTCAGGATGCGATGCTCCTGCCCGCCAAAGCTGGTAGCGGCTTCCGAGTGGATGACGCGCAGCGGGCGCCGGGTTTCGCCGGTCATTCATGCACCTCATCGCCGGTGATGACCGCCACATATCCATCCAGATATCGGACATCCGCTTCCGTGATGCATCCGGATGCGACCTGCACGCCAGGCCGTATGGTCAGATGGTCGGCGCCCTTGCTGATCAGCAGTTGTCCCATGCGGTCGCTGCCGAACGACCAGCCGGCGCCGTGCAAGGCGGTGAGCACGTCGCTCGGCTGCAACCGTTCAAACGAATAGGGCGGGCGGCAGGCCTTGATGTGGTCCGGAATGGCGTCGGCCAGACCCGCGGCCACCAGCGCGGGAGTCTGACGCATCGGCGGGGAAAACAAATACCTATATATTTCTGGAAGGGGTGGACGGAGCGCCTGCATTGGTATCGGAGAATAATTGCGGAATACCCCAATGTTACCAATGTATTGAAATGTCAGTTTTTGATACGCCCCACGGGTGGACTAGGGACGTCCCGCCGCCGTGATCACGATTTCCACGCGCCGGTTCTTCGCCCTGCCCTCGGGGGTCGAATTGTTGGCCACGGGCCGGGCCTCGCCAAACCCCTGCGCCGAGATCGAATTGGCCGGCACGCCCTTGGCAGTCAGGTAGCGCGCCACATCGTCCGCCCGGGCCGATGACAGCTCGAGATTGGAGGGGAATTGCGCCCTCAACGCCGGTCCGATGGGCTCATTGTCGGTAAACCCTTGGACGACGACCTGCTTGCCCGGCAGATTCGAAAGCGTGGGAGCGATCTTGGCCAGCGTCTGCTCGCCTTTCGGACTGAGCCTCCACCCGCCCTCGGGGAACAGGATCTCGTTCACCATCGTCACTTTCAATTCGTTCTGGAGTTGCGTGATCTGCGCACGGTCGCCGCTCAGTTCAGCCGAGAGCTTTTTATTGAGGGCGGCATATTCAGCCTCCAGCTGTGCCTCTTTATCGTAGGTCTGCTTTGTCACACACCCCGAGACCGCCAGCACCGCGCACAGCACCAATGCAATTTTGTGTAGCCTCATGTCCGTTCTCCGCCAGGTTGTAGCCCGAAAGGACGAGACCTCGCCCCGTTCAGGCCTGTGTAATATCCCAAGGCACGTCATATCTCACTCTGCCGGGCGCCAGCGCCAGCAGATTCTCGCAACTACAGGCGCAGAATAGACACAAGTGAACACGGCCACCACTCATATGACGCCATTGCCGGGACGGGCGGAAAGAAATTTCGGCGTGCAGGGTCCGCCGGTGAAATCGGTCATGGTGTTGGCCGGGGTGTCCGGAATGGTGCGGGATGCTTTTGGGGACAGAATCCTGCGGCAGGCCAAGCAGGCGGTGATGCTGGACATCGAAATGATCGAGCACCGGGAGTGCTTCATCCCCCAGCTCGTCGTGACCGACTATCTTTGGGAAATCGAAAGGCGCGCAAAGGACGCCAATCTGGGTTTGCTGGCCGCCCCTCATCTTTCACTGGCGAACTATGGCCGTTGGGGCAAGTATGTCCTCGCCGCTGACAGCCTGGGCGAGGCGCTTGCCCGAGCCGCGTCGTCCCTGAGCTACCACAGCACAGGCGACAGCATGCAGATGACGCTCGACGGGCACGTCGCGAAAATCAGCTTCATCCATGCCACGCGGGGCCGGCGAGGCTATTTGCACGTCGCCACCGGCACGGTGGCCGTCGTGCTCAGCGTCTTGCGCGCATACCTGGGCGCCGGCTTTCTTCCCTTCCGGATTGAAATAGACGTTCCCCGTCCGCCTACCGGCACGCCATTCGAGGACGCGTTTCTCTGCCCCGTCGTCTTCGACGCGCCAGCCGTATCGGTATGCATCGAAGCTGGCCTGCTGAAGCGTGCGGTCCGCGCTCCCGCCCGGCCCACGCTCATCACGATCGAAGACGTCGCTCGGGCGCAGGCCGACCCGCTGGGCATGGGCAGCTACCTGGGCGTCGTCGCCTCGTATATCCGCTCCCAGGTCGAGGCCGGGGTCGTGTCCATCGACAGCACCGCCAGGGCCATGGGCACCAGCGTGCGCACGCTGCAGCGAGTGCTGCGACGCGACAACGGCGTCGATTTTCGTGAGCTTGCGAACGCGGTCCGGTTACGACGGGCCGAAGAACTGCTGCGCGGAACCAGCGTTTCCATCACGCAGATCGCCACGGATTTCGGCTATTCATCGCCCGCCAATTTTGCGCGTGCGTTCAGAAAGGCCTGCGGGCTGGCCCCGAATGAATACCGGCAAAAACTGCTTGAAAAGTAAGCTTGCCGGCTTCGCCGCTTCGGCCCCGGGCCGGTCCGGATCACTAGAAGCGTATCGTCAGGCCGGCCATGGGCCCTTGCAGCACCGCGTCGAACTTGAAACCCCCACGGTCGTAGTCCACGCCCACCGCGCGATACCCGATTGCCGCGGAGATGCTTTTGCTGAAGTTGTAGCCCAGGCCTAGCCCGACGTCCCAGTCCGCCTCGGCCCCGCCGGCGCCGACCAGCCCCCAGCCGGTAAGGTAGACCTTCTGGCTCAGGTTGTAGTTGCCGCGCACGCCCACCAGCGCATCGACCCACGTCGCGCTATCGCTGCGCTTGCGGCCTTCCAGGAACCCGCCCTTCAGCGTCACGTCCGTATCCACCGACCAGACCCGCAATCCCGCCACGACGTCCAACTGGTGCGGCGAATTCTCCAGCACGGAGTAGCCCACGCCCAGCAGCCCCGCGAAGGTGGACGTCTTCACGTCCGCGCTGGTGGCAAGGATGTCCCGCGGGGTGTCGCCCTGCGAGCCGATCTTCGTGTAGATCAGGTCCCCGAAGATGCTATAGCGCCCCTTGCGCGCGTCGCCAATCAGCATGGCGCCGAAGTCCAGATTATCGAACAGCTTGTCGAAGTCCGCGTGGATGTCGATGGCCGGCAAACGAGGCTGCGAGACCTTGCCGGACAGTCCCGCCGCCCAGAAATACGGCGTTACCGAGAACGCCCATTCGTCCTGCACGGGCGCGGACGCGGCCAACGCCGGCCCGCCGGAGATGGCGCCTGCCACGGCCCCATCCCCTTCGGCCGCCACGCCGGGCATCGCATAAGCCAGCCCGCAGATCAGGCAGCTCACGATCTTCTTTTTCATGTGCACTCGTCCGATACGCAGGCATGGCGGGCGTCATGCGCCGTGTCCGCAGGATACAAGCCGGCGGCCTTCGCGGCAGTCCGTCGTTTGAATCAGGAGATACGTCTGACCGGCGGGATGAGCCATGAGCCATTGATGATCGACGGATCGCTCTCGTTGGGCCAGTACAGCCGCATCATCAGGACGAACTTGCCCTTGGGCGCCGGCAGCCAGTTCGACTCCAGGTCAGGGCCCGGCGACTCGTTCTGTATGAGCAGGTCGATCGACCCGTCCGCCTTCGCCTTCAGCGGCTGGCGGGCGCTGATGGAGTAGCGGTTCAGCGGGTTGTCGACAAAGAAATAATCCCCGTCATACATCGTCAGCGACCAGAATCCGGAAACGGGCGGCGTCAGCCCCTTGCGGAACGTCAGCACGTATTTCTCAGAACCGTCGTACGCGCGCTTGACCGGCCCGTTGTCGGACCTGAGCGAGGTCGGGTAGATCGCGTCCTGCGGGCGGTTGGCGCCCAGCCCGATAGCGGTGACCAGGGCGCGCTGGATGTAGTTGGTGCCGTAGATTCCCGTCTTGGTAGTGAAGCCCCAGCCGTCGATTTCCTGGATATCGCCGTCGCTATCCTTGAAATGGCCCATGATCCGCCCGAACGCGGCCGGCGGCACGCGCCTGGCAAGGTCGGGGTCGAATTTGCGCCTGTCGAAGTCCCTGCCAGGCACGATGCCGATCGACGCAAGCCGCTCCAGCATGGGCGCATCCGCAGCCGGCGGCGGATTGCGCTTGAGCAACTCGGAAAACAGCGTGAAGTACTCAACCGCGTCCATCCGGTTGACCTGCTCGCGCACGGACGCCTTCATGTCGATTGCGGGGTCCACTTTGCCCTTGGGCGGCTGCCAGTCCTTGCCCCAAGCGCTAAGCGGGCAGAGCTTTACTTCATCCTGAAGCTTGTGGACCTTGGCGTAATCTTCCGGCGTGCCCGCGCAGTAGATACGGCCCAGCAGCCAGACGATGCTGGTCGGTGATCTGTACTGCACCATGCCCTGCGGAACCGTGCCTTCCCAACGCGGACCGGTCACGACGAAGGTCTGCGCGCCCGTGCCGGTGGTGCGCTTGCCGGGCACGTCGAACACCGTGGTCCACCCGTCCAGCATCGGAAACAGCGCATAGCGGTCCTGCATGTCCGGCAGGCTCACCACCCACGGCTCGTCGCCCACGTCGAAGAACGCGGTGGTGTACAGGGTGTCGGCGTTCGGCGCGGTCACGTCGCGGAATTTGGCGTCCGGATAGTGCCGCAATTTGATCAGAGTTCCCATGGGCGCCCGGGTGCCTTTCGGCGCCTCGACGTTGGTGATGACCCTCCTGGTCATCTCCATCGTGACAAGAGGGTAGGCGTAGACGTAGGCATCGATCGCGGTCGTGTACTGGTCACCTGCCTCGGGAAAATCCGTCACGAGACCGTCGGCACGTGCCGAAGCGGGCAGCGAGCCCACCGTCAGTAAAGCGACCCCCGCGGTGTTGAACTTTCGACGTGATAGCTTCATTCGAATGCTCCGACAATTAAGGTGGTAAAGCCAATTTGGAGAAGCGTCAGGGAGTATTGCCAAGCTACTGATTCGAATCGATCGATCCACCACCCATTCGATGCGAAGCCAAAGCGCTTCGCACGAGCTGTCCCGCCCGTTCTTCTGGGTTCATGTCGGCGCCACGCATCGCGATGCGGGCCGAGGTGCAATCGCTTGGAGAAGAGACTAATGACGACTGAAACGCGCCGCCACTCATTTTGCGCCATGACGGTGGAAATCACGACTGGGACCGGGCGGCGCAAGTGGATCAGATCTGCACGTCCGATGGCCCGACGGGTTCGGCCCGAGAGGTGTTGACGTTTTCCCCAACGGGATCTGGCGTGAAATGAGTGGCGCCGCCGCCAGGCCTCTCGCTACGCTTGCCTTGGCAGTCGAGCCGCTGGGCTTATCGCTGACATCTTTGATCGAACTTCCCGGTTTCCCTGAACAAAGGATGAACACCATGCGTATCAAAAAGCTGTTGGTGTCGGCGATGGTGCTGTGCGGCGTCGGCCTGTCGGCCGCGGGAGCGAGCTTCGCCCAGAACGCCATGACATCGCCAGTTGCCAAGCAGATCGGCGTCGGCAAGCCCCGGATCGAACCCGCACTCATCGTGCTCAACTCACGCGGCGCCCAATTGGCAGACGGAAAACTCGTACTCTCGGGCGTTTCGGCGAATTCCATCATGTTCGCGGACAGACCCGTGCGAGCGGCCGGCCATGTACTGACAGCGCACTTGCTCGAAGAATGGGCTGACGGAGCGAACAGCTTCGCCATTGACCCGCCCAACGCTACCGTTTCCGTCCTGAGCAAGAACGGGTCGGCGGTGCTCGATGCGGTCGTCACGTTGAAGTCGCCCAAGCTCGAAGGCGATAACCTCGTTTTTGCGGTGGACGTGCTGGAAGGCGACCTGACAGGCGCGGACGGCCCCGCGTCGATCTTCATCGACATCATCGGCATGCCGTTTACGCCTTTATCGTTTGCCGGGGCGGCCCGGCGCACGGCCTACCGCAGCGCATGGTACGCAGGGGCTGCGCACGCCGCGGCGCCCTACTATGCGCGCCCACGCTGTGGGTATTACCCCCTGCCCCCCTGCTATTGAGCTTCCGGCCAACGAGGCGGGTCCGACCTGGACGCCTCCACCGCCGCACTCAAGTATTCCGGGCCAGTTCTCTCTGCTGCCGCCAAAAACAAAAGGGTTAGCTCATTAATGAGCTAACCCTTTGATTTTATTGGTCGGGGCGGTGGGATTCGAACTCACGACCCTCTGCTCCCAAAGCAGATGCGCTACCAGGCTGCGCTACGCCCCGAAGGGTGGCAACTATACCAGAATCCCGCCCGCCCGGCCCGCTCCCGAATGGGCGGAGCGTCACGCCGTCCGGCTTTCCCATCAATTTGTTGACACCTATATAGTTCAAGCCTAAATTAAATACGGTTTCGGCGTAGTGATGAATAGCCGCTGGAGGGCCGACGGCCTTGCCCGTTTGCCTGTAAACAACACTCATCGGGAAAAACATGGCAAACGCCTCCTCTCCATCCGCCTGGGCCACGCCCGCGCGCACCACCTATACCGTGCTGTTCGTCTGCTGGCTGGCCATCCTCTTCGAAGGCTATGACGTCGGCGTCATGGGCGCCGTCCTGCCGGCGCTGGCCGACGACAAGAACTGGAACCTGTCGTCGATAGAACTTGGCGTGCTGGGCAGCTACGCGCTGGCGGGCATGTTCGTGGGCTCCTTCGTCGTGGGCACATTGAGCGACCTGTTCGGGCGGCGGCGCATGCTGCTGGGCTGCGTGACCCTGTTTTCGGTCACGATGATCGGCGCGGCCTGGGCGCCCACGCCCGCCTGGTTCGGCGCGTTCCGCTTCATCGGCGGCCTGGGGCTGGGCGGGCTGATTCCCGTGGCGGCGGCGTTGACCATCGAATATTCTCCGCCGGCCAAGCGCGGCTTCAACTACGGCGTGATGTACTCGGGCTATTCGTTGGGCATCCTGTGCTCCGCGGCCGTGGCCATGGTTCTGCTCAGCCAACTGGGGTGGCGCTCGGTGATCGCGGTGGGCGCGCTGCCCTTGCTGCTGGTGCCGTTGCTGGCGCGGTTGCTGCCCGAGTCGCTGGAGTACCTGCTGTCCAAGGGCGACGAGGCCGGCGCGCGGGCGCAGGCTCAGCGCCTGGGCATCGCCTCGCTGGAGTCCTTCCGGCCGCGCGAGGTCGCCGGAGAAAAAGCGACCTGGCGCGACGTGATGACGGCGGTGTTCGCGCCCCGCCACCTGCGCGCCACCCTGTGCTTCTGGGGCGCGCTGTTCCTGGGCCTGATGCTGGTGTATGGCCTGAGCACCTGGCTGCCGCAGATCATGCGCAAAAACGGCCATGACCTGGGCTCAAGCCTTTCCTTCCTGCTGGTGTTCAGCCTGGCATCCGCCATCGGCGGACTGGTGCTGGGCCGGTTCGCCGACAAGACCGAGCCGCGCAAGATCGTGGCGGTGTTCTTCCTGGCGGGCGGAGCGGGTATCTATTGCCTGACCTTCAACAACCCGCTGGCGGTGAACTATCTTTGGGTGGCGCTGGCCGGCGTGGGCAGCATCTCGACGTCGCTGATACTCACGGGCTACCTGACCGGCTATTACCCGGCGCATGCGCGCGGCGCCGCGGCCGGCTGGGCGCTGTCGTTCGCCCGTATCGGCGCGATGAGCGGCCCCATCGTCGGCGGTTACCTGGCCAGCCTGAAACTGCCGCTGGCGTGGAACTTCATTGCGTTTTCGTGCGCGGCGCTGCTGGCGGCGGTCTTTGTCATGCTGATCCCGGGCCGCTACGCGGGCAATCCGCGGACGGCGCGCGAGCCTGACGCCAAACCCGCCCTGCAGCGGTCCTGACGAAAAAACGGCGCGCCATCGAGGCGCGCCGTTCTTGAAATCCGCGAAAAATCAGGCTGCGGTCAGCCGAAGCGGCCGGTGATGTAGTCTTCGGTTTCCTTGCGCGAGGGCTTCACGAAGATCTGGTCGGTCTGGCCAAACTCCATCAGCTCGCCCAGGTACATGTAGGCGGTGTAGTCCGAGCAGCGCGCGGCCTGCTGCATGTTGTGCGTCACGATCACGACGGTGTAGTCGTTCTTCAGTTCGGCGATCAGTTCTTCGATCTTGGCGGTGGAAATCGGGTCCAGCGCCGAGCAGGGCTCGTCCAGCAGCAGCACTTCCGGCTTGATGGCCACGCCGCGCGCGATGCACAGGCGCTGTTGCTGCCCGCCCGACAGGCTGTTGCCGCTCTGGTGCAGTTTGTCCTTCACTTCGTTCCAGAGCGCCGCCTTGCTCAGCGCCCATTCCACGCGCTCGTCCATCTCGCCCTTGGACAGGCGTTCGAACAGGCGCACGCCGAAGGCGATGTTGTCGTAGATGCTCATGGGGAACGGCGTGGGCTTCTGGAACACCATGCCGACCTTGGCGCGGATCAGCGATATGTCGGTCTTGGCCGTCAACAGGTTCTCGCCGTCCAGGATGATCTCGCCCTCGGCGCGTTGGCCGGGATACAGCTCGAACATGCGGTTGAACGTGCGCAGCAGCGTCGACTTGCCGCAGCCCGACGGGCCGATGAAGGCGGTGACCTTCTTCTCCTGGATCGACATGTTCACATTGCGGATCGCATGGAACTTGCCGTAGTAGAAGTTCAGGTTCTTGACCTCGATCTTGTTCTTGACGGCGGTAGCGGTATTTTCCATTTGGTTTCCCTTGGCTCCGGCGCGCCCAGCGCGCCGGCAAAGCGATCTTTACTTGCGGAACATGTTGCGGGCAATGATGTTGATGCCCAGCACAAGCAGCGTAATCAGCGTGGCGCCGGCCCAGGCCAGGTTGTTCCAGTCCTTGAACGGGCTGGCGGCGTATTGGTAGATCACGACCGGCAGGTTGGCCATCGGGCCATTCATGTTCCACGACATGAACTGGTTGGACAGTGCGGTGAACAGCAGCGGCGCGGTTTCACCGGAGATCCGGGCGATGGCCAGCAGCACGCCGGTGATGATGCCGGACTTGGCGGCGCGATAGCACACCAGGGTGATCATGCGCCACTTGGGGCATCCCAGCGCCGCCGTGGCTTCGCGCAGGCTGTTGGGCACCAGCAGCAGCATGTTGTCGGTCGTGCGCACCACCACCGGGATCACCAGGATGGACAGCGCGATGGCGCCCGCCCAGCCCGAGTAATGCCCCACCTGCGCCACATACACGGCATAGATGAACAGGCCGATGATGATGGACGGCGCCGACAGCAGCACGTCGTTCAGGAAGCGCGTGGCGGGCGCCAGCCATCCCCGGTGGCCGTATTCGGCCAGGTAGGTGCCGGCCAGGATGCCGACCGGCGTGCCGATCAGCGTGCCCACGCCCGCCATCATCACGCTGCCGATGATGGCGTTGATCAGGCCTCCGCCCTGCCCCGGCGGCGGGGTGATTTCGGTGAAAAGCGTGTACGACAGCGCGGGCGCGCCCCTCAGCAACAGCGTGAGGATGATCCAGAACAGCCAGAACAGGCCGAACACCAGCGTTCCCATCGACACGGCGAGCATGACGCGGTTGACCGCGCGGCGCCGGCGATAGATGCCGTTCTGCATGTTGAGGACGGATTCAGCCATGGTTATTTCCTTGTGCTCCGGGCGCGTCAGGTTTTCTTGCCTTCGCCGGCGGACAGGCGAACCAGTAGTGTCTTGGCCAGGGCCAGCACGATCGTCGTGATCAGGAACAGGATCAGGCCCAGTTCCAGCAACGCCGCCTTCTGTATGCCGCCTGCCTCATTGAATTCGTTGGCGAGCGCCGAGGCGATCGAGTTGCCCGGCGAGAACAGCGAGCCGGACCACTTGAACGCATTGCCGATCACGAAGGTCACGGCCATGGTTTCGCCCAGGGCGCGCCCCAGGCCGAGCATGATGCCGCCGATAACGCCCGACTTGGTGAAGGGCAGCACCACGCGCCACATCACTTCCCAGGTCGTGCTGCCCAGGCCGTAGGCCGATTCCTTCAGCATCGCCGGCACCAGCTCGAACACGTCGCGCATCACGGCGGCGATGAACGGGATGATCATGATCGACAGGATCAGGCCGGCGGTGAAGATGCCGATGCCGAACGGCGGCCCCGCGAAGAGCCCGCCGATGATGGGCACGTTGCCCAGCGTGGCGATCAGGAAAGGCTGCACGTATTGCTGGAACACGGGCACGAAGACGAACAGGCCCCACATGCCGTAGATGATGGACGGGATGGCCGCCAGCATTTCGATCGCGGTGCCCAGCGGGCGGCGCAGCCAGGTCGGCGACAGCTCGGTCAGGAAGATGGCGATGCCGAACGACACCGGCACGGCGATGATCAGCGCGATCGCCGACGTCAGCAGCGTGCCGATGATCGGCACGACGGCGCCGTAATTCGAATTGACGGGGTCCCAATCGTTGAGCCACAGGAACGACAGGCCATATTTGGCCAGCGATTCGCGGCTGCCGTAGATCAGGGAGATAAGGATCGCCGCCAGCAAAATGAACACCAGGAAGGCGAACAGGCGGGTCAGATTCTTGAACAGCGCATCCATCAGCGCGTTTTTGTTTTGCTTCATAGGCGAAGGCGTGCCGGTAGTCACGGAATCCGCCCCGCTGGACGGAAGCGGCACACTATTATCCATTACCGCGCTCATGGATGGACTTTCCTTAGGAAATCTGGGGGGAAGACAGGAGGATCATGTTGCAGGCGGCCCCGTCAGCCTGAGATCGGGCGTCGGGGGCGGCCAGTCTTATGGGTTGCGCGCTGGGCGGCGATGCCTACGCCAGCGCGCCATGCCCGCCTTACTTCCAGACGGCCTTGCCGTCCGCGGACTTCACTTCACCCCAGGCAGCACGGATTTCCTTGGTCACGGCTTCCGGCAGCGGCACGTAGTCCAGGGCTTCGGCCGACTTGGCGCCGTTCTTGAACGTCCAGTCGAAGAAGTCCAGAACAGCCTTGCCCTGATCCGGCTTGTCTTGCGACTTGTGGACCAGGATGAAGGTGGCGGCGGTGACGGGCCAGGAATCGGCGCCCGGTTCGTCGGTCAGGACCACGCCCATGCCAGGCGCGCTCTTCCAGTCGGCGTTGGCGGCCGCGGCGGCGAATGCCTTCTGCTCGGGCTGGACGAACTTGCCGTCCTTGTTCTGCAACTGCGTCCAGGCCAGCTTGTTCTGCTTGGCGTAGGCGTATTCGACGTAGCCGATCGAGTTCTTCAACTGGCCGACGTAGGCGGCGACGCCTTCGTTGCCCTTGCCGCCTTGGCCGGTGGGCCACTTGACGGCCTTGCCTTCGCCAACTTGCGACTTCCAGTCAGGCGAGACCTTGGACAGGTAGTTGGTCCAGCCGAAGGTGGTGCCCGAGCCGTCCGAACGGTGCACGACGATGATGTCGGCCGAGGGCAGCTTGACGTCGGGGTTCAGCGCCTTGATGGCGGCGTCGTCCCACTTCTTGATCTTGCCCAGGAAGATGTCGCCCAGGACCTTGCCCGAGAGCTTCAGCTTGCCCGGCTCGACGCCGTCGATGTTCACGACGGCCACGGTGCCGCCGATCACGGCGGGGAACTGCAGCAGGCCGTGCTTTTCCAGGTCGGCTGCCTTCATCGGATCATCCGAGGCGCCAAAGTCGACGGTCTTGGCAATGATCTGCTGTTGGCCGCCGCCCGAACCGATGGACTGGTAGTTGACCGCGTTGTTGGTGGCGGCCTTGTAGTCGGATGCCCACTTGGCGTAGATGGGGTACGGGAACGATGCGCCGGCGCCGGTGACATTGGCGGCCTGGACGGCAAACACGGCGGCGCTCAGCGCGACGCCCACGGAAACTTGCTTGAAGACACGTTTGAACATCTGGGTTCCTTCTGTGCTCGTTAAGAGGAGTCTTGGCAGGCTTTGGTTACTGCCTGTCTTTCAGCGACCCTCGCATCTTAGAAGCCCAACGTGACAGGATAGTGACAGTCATATTCCCCCCCCCGAAGCGCTACGCGCTTCCCCCCCAGGGGGGCGCCGGTGGCGGACCGGCGGAGCCGGATCCGCGCGGCCTGGATTGGGAGGGGGTGCCTCGAATGGCGTTGGTGGTGGGGTGGGGGATAAGTCCGTGCGGCCCTCGTTGGGGAGGGGATGTCCCGAATGCGTTAGTGGCGGGTCGGGGGACGGATCCGCGACCCGCCTGGGGATGAACGCCTCGAATGGCGTCGGTGGCGGGTCGGGGGGACAGATCGGTGCGGCCGTGGCTTGTGGGGTTACACGCCCAGCTTTTGCATCAGGAACTGGTGCAGGTTGAAGGGCTCGCGGCGGCTTTTTACTCGGGCGTAGTCGCCGTCCTGCTGCTGTTGCCAGGCCAGTTGGTTGTCGCGCAACGCGTAGGTGAAGGCCTCGTCTATGACGCGCTTCTTGAGCGTCTTGTCGTAGATGGGGAAGGAGATTTCCACGCGGCGGAAGAAATTGCGGTCCATCCAGTCGGCGGACGACAAATAAACCGTCTCTTCGCCATCCGCATAGAAATAGAAGACCCGGGAATGCTCCAGGAAGCGGCCGACGATGGAGCGCACGCGGATGTTCTCGGACAGGCCGGGAACTCCCGCGCGGAGCGCGCAGACGCCTCGCACGATAAGGTCGATCTTCACCCCCGCCTGCCCGGCCTTGTACAGCTCTTCGATGATCTGCTCTTCCAGCAGGGAGTTCATCTTGGCCATGATGCGCGAACGCTTGCCCGCCTTGGCGGCGCGCGCTTCGGCGCGGATCAGCGCCACCATGCCGTCGTGCATGGTGAACGGAGACTGCATCAAGGCCTTGAGGGAACGGCGAGCGCCCAGCCCGGTCAGTTGCGCGAACACCTTGTCCATGTCCTCGCACAGCTTCGGATCCGCCGTCAGAAGCCCGAAATCCGTGTAGAGACGCGCCGTGCGCGGATGGTAATTGCCCGTGCCAAGGTGGGCGTAACGACGCAAGCGCCCTTTTTCGCGGCGCAATACCACCGCCATCTTGGCGTGCGTCTTGTGCGCCACCACCCCGTAGACGACGTGCGCGCCCACTTCCTCGAGCTTGGAGGCCCAGTTGATGTTGGTCTGCTCGTCAAAGCGCGCCATCAGTTCCACCACCACCGTCACTTCCTTGCCGGCGCGCGCGGCGGCCAGCAGGATCTTCATCAGCTCGGAGTCCTCGCCGGTGCGGTAGATGGTCTGCTTGATGGCCATCACGTCGGGATCGAGCGCCGCGGCGGTCAGGAAGTCGATGACCGGCTGGAACGACTGATAAGGGTGGTGCAGCAGGCGGTCCTGTTCGGCGACGGCCTCGAACAGGTCGGCCGGCTTGTCTCCGACGCGGTCGAACGGCGCCGGCACGGGCGCGCGGTAGTTGGAGAACAGCAGGTCCGGGCGCGCGGCCGAATCGCATAGCTGCATCAGGCGCGACAGATTGACCGGCCCGGGCACCCGGTAGGTGTCGTCCGGCTTGAGCGAGAACTCGCGCTGCAGGAAGGTTTCCAGTTCGACGGGTGTCAGCTTGTCGATCTCGAGGCGCACGGCGGCGCCGAAATTGCGCTGAGACAGTTCGCCTTGCAGCGCGTGGCGCAGGTTGGTGACTTCTTCCTCGTCCACGAACAGGTCGCTGTTGCGCGTCACCCGCCACTGGTAGCAGCCCAGCATCTCCAGGCCCGGGAACAGCTCGCCCACGAAGGCGCGCAGCAAGGACGTCAGCAGGATGTAGCCTTCCGGCTGGCCGGAGAGCTCCGACGGCATCTTGATCAGGCGCGGCAAGGCCCGGGGGGCCTGCACGATGGCGATGGACGCCTGGCGGCCGAACGCGTCGGCCCCCGACAGCGAGACGATGAAGTTCAGGCTTTTGTTGTAGACGCGGGGGAACGGGTGCGCCGGATCCAGCCCGATCGGGGTCAGCAGCGGCATCACATCGCGGTGGAACACGTCGCGCGCCCACTCCTGCTGCTGTGGGTTCCATTCGGACGCGTGATGCAGCGTGATGCCTTCGGCGTGCATGGCCGGCAGGATTTCGTCATTGAGCAGGTTGTACTGGCGTCCGACCAGCTCATGCACGGCCTGCTGGACGCTTTCAAACGCCTGGTCCGGCGTCAGGCCATCGGGCCCGACCAGGTTGGGCGACTGGCGCTGCTGCTCTTTCAGGCTGGATATCCGGATCTCGAAGAATTCGTCCAGATTGGAACTGACAATGCACACATAGCGTAAACGCTCCAGCAAGGGCGTCTTCGGATTCTCCGCCATCGCCAGCACGCGTTCGTTGAATTTGAGCAGCGACAACTCGCGATTCAGGAGCAAGGGCTCGCCAGGCGGGCGTGTGGTCATACCGGATTCCATACGAAGGGAGAGCGTGGAGTTTTACTGCAAAATAGTGACGGTTCTATGACAACGCCAAAACCGTAGCGTACGCCAAAGAAGGGACATGCAGCATATCGCCGTGATTCGCCCAAGCCCCTGTTCCATAAGCGAAAACCCGAAGTCTGGGGCGTTGTCATATGGGGTATCTATAATCAGGGCACCTCTCAGCCAATATCACGAGCCGCATGGATCAACTTCTGGCCGCGGTGGACCTCGGGTCCAACAGCTTCCGCCTCTCCATCGGACGCATCGTTCAACAGGACGGTACGCCACAGATCTATCAGATCGACCGCCTCAAGGAAACCGTCCGGCTCGCCGCCGGCCTGGACGCAGAAAAACGGCTTGGCGATGACGCCATCGACCGGGCCATCGCGGTGCTGGAGCGATTCGGCGACCGCCTGCGCAGCTTCCATCCCAACCGGGTCCGGGCGGTCGCAACCAATACGTTCCGCGTTGCCCGCAACACCCGCGACTTCCTGCCCCGGGCCGAAGCCGCGCTGGGCTTTCCCATCGAAGTCATCGCCGGCCGCGAAGAAGCCCGTCTGATTTTCTCGGGGGTGGTCCACACCCTGCCCCCGTCTCCCAACAAGCGGCTGGTGATCGACATTGGCGGCGGGTCCACCGAGGTCATCATCGGCAAGGGCCATGAACCTGGCCTGATGTCATCGCTTTACATGGGTTGCGTCAGCTACAGCCGCCAGTTCTTCTCGGACGGCGTGGTGGATGCCCACCAGATGAAGCAGGCCGAACTGGCCGCCCGCCGCGAAATCGAAGTCATCGCCAAGCAGTACCGCAAGATGGGCTGGAAAGAAGCCTACGGATCTTCCGGCACCGCCAAGGCGCTGTTCGCCATCCTGACCGAGGGCGGCTATTCCGACCGGGGCATCACACGCGCGGGCCTGTCCAAGCTGAAAGACCGCATCGTGCGCTCCGGCCGCGTCATTCCGTCCGAGCTGCCCGGCATCAAGGTCGAACGTTCCGACGTGCTGCCTGGCGGCCTGGCCATCATGAGCGCGCTCTTCGACGAGCTGGGCATCGACGTCATGCACACCGGCGACGGCGCCCTGCGCCTGGGCGTGCTGTATGACCTGCTTGGCCGCGACGACGAACATGACAAGCGCGACGAATCCGTGCGCCAGTTCATGAAGCGTTACCACGTCGATCCCAACCAGGCCCGCCGCGTGCGCCACGCCGCGCTGAGTCTGTTCGACGCCATGATCGCGGACGGTCCGGAACGCGCCGAACTTCGGCCCGCGGTGGGCTGGGCAGCCGATCTGCACGAAGTGGGCCTGTCCATCGCCCACAACGCGTATCACAAGCACACTGCCTACGTGCTGGAAAACGCCGACATGCCGGGTTTTTCGCGCGCGGATCAGCAATTGCTGGCGCTGCTGGCGCTGGGGCATCAGGGCAAGCTGAGCAAGCTGGAACCCTTGACCCGCAGCCGTGCGCAATGGAAAGCCATTCTGAGCCTGCGCCTGGCCGTGCTGCTGTTCCGCCGCCGCGGCGAAATCGAACCGCTGCCGCTGACCGCCTCGGTGCGCGAGAACTCCATCGTGGTGCGCGTCAACCGCGAATGGCTGGCCGAGCACCCCCTGAGCGACTTCACGCTGCGCGCCGAAGAAGCGGAATGGAACAAGGTGGGCTTTTCGTTCGAACTGCTGGAGTTCTGACGAAACAAGGCAGGCAAAGGGCTTGCCCCTTGCCTGCCCTGCGAATTAAAACGGCGACAGATCGGTTTCGCGCTCGAGCTGCCTGAGCTCCATGCGCAAAGGCCTTGTGGCCCGCCGTATCAGTCTGATTGTCATCCGGCGGAACAGGCGGCGCATGATGTTCAGCGCTGGCCGGTGACGGCGGCGGGCTGATCCAGGCCGAAATGGCGGCGATAGCGCTCATCCATGCGGTCCATCTTGAGCAGCACCGGGAAATCGGCGGCGTTGAAATCAGGATCCCATGCGGGTTCGCCACAGACTTTCGCGCCCAGCTTCAGATAGCCCTTGATCAGCGGCGGAACCCGCGCCGGCAAGGCGCTGTTGAGCTTTTCGACCGGATAGCGGTGCAGCGGCGCAACGTGGGGCTCACCGGCCCGGGGCAATTGCTTCGAGATGGTGCGCCACACTTCGGCGGCGGTGACACCGTCGTCGCGCAGGCTCACGCTGGCGCAACCCAGCACATATTCATAGCCGCCCCGGCGCAGATACTCGGCCAGGCCGGACCACAGCAGCATGATGACGGCGCCGCCGCGGTAGTCGGCGTGCGTGCAAGAGCGGCCGACTTCCACGAGTTCGTCGCGGATGGCGCCCAGGCCGGACAGGTCGAATTCGGACTGCGAGTAGTACCCGCCCGCCTCCCGCGCTTTCTCCGGGGTCAGGATCCGGTAGGTTCCGACCACGCGGTCCGTGTCGATCTCGCGGACCATGAGGTGTTCGCAGAACGGGTCGAAGCGATCGTGGTCGACGCCGTCCTGGGCGTCGGGAAAGACCACGCCCATGTCTTCCGTGAAGACGTCGTAACGGAGGCGTTGGATCTGCTCGATTTCTTCGGCCGTGCGCGCCAGGCCTACCGCCAGCACCTTCGGGGCAGCGCCCGTCCAAGGTTCTGTGGGAGTACGGCTCGGGTTGATGCGTGCTAGTTCCAGCATTGCGCGAAGCTCCTAGAGAGTCCAGCCAGTGTGGACGCCCTGTATGTCAAAGACTTGACCAATATGTTACGTGACTATGAAGTTTAGTTCGGGACAGATGGATTCACTTTCCACCCTTTACGACAAATATTTTCAAAACAATACAATAAATATCAAAACAAAGGCCACGCGTCGTTTCATGACGCGTGGCCTTCATATTAAATCGAAAACCCAGGGTTTACCCCAGGCTTGCCGCAAGCTTTTCAGCAGAACTTGTCGCCAAGGCCTCATCTTCGGCCTCAACCATCAGCCGCAGCTTGGGTTCGGTGCCGGAGGCCCGGATGAGAATCCGGCCGCGGCCGTCCAGTTCGGCCTCGACCGCCTGGCGCGCGGCGGTCAGCCCGGCGTGCGTCTTCCAGTCCTGGCCGGGCGTCAGCGGCACATTGATCATCGTCTGCGGATACATGCGCAGGTCGCTTACCCAATCGGCCAGCGGCACCGAATTGCGGCGTAGCGCGGTCAAGACCTGCAAGGCCGCCACGATGCCGTCTCCGGTCGAATGGCAGTCCAGGCAGAGCAGATGGCCGGAGCTCTCGCCGCCGTACAGCCAGCCGCGCGACTGCATCTGCTCCAGCACATAGCGGTCGCCCACGTTGGCGCGCTCGAACCCCACGCCCAGACGCTTCATTTCGCGCTCGAAGCCGAAATTGGTCATCAGCGTGCCCACCACGCCATTGACCTTGCCGCGCTGCATGCGTTCGCGCACGATGGCGTACATGAGTTCGTCGCCGTTGTAGATACGGCCGTCCCCGTCCACCATCTGCAGGCGGTCGGCGTCGCCGTCCAGCGCCACGCCCAACTGCGCGCCGCGGGCCTTCACTTCCTTGGCCAGCAGTTCGGGATGCAGCGCACCCACGCCCTTGTTGATGTTGAAGCCGTCCGGGTGCACGCCGATCGCGTGGACCTCGGCGCCCAGCTCGCGGAACACATGCGGCGCGATGTTGTAGGCGGCGCCGTGAGCAGCGTCCACCACGATCTTCATGCCGTTCAGGTCCAGATCGTTGGGGAACGTACTTTTGCAGAATTCGATATAACGGCCCTGGGCATCGCTCATGCGGCGCGCGCGGCCCAGCCCTTCCGAGCTGACGCAACCCAGCGGCTCGTCCAGCGCGGCTTCGATGTCGGCCTCGATGTCGTCAGGCAGCTTCATGCCCTGCGCCGAGAAGAACTTGATGCCGTTGTCCTGGTAGGGATTGTGCGACGCGCTGATCACGATGCCGGCCACCAGGCGCAGGGCACGGGTCAGGTAGGCCACGGCCGGCGTGGGAATCGGGCCGGCCAGCAGCACGTCGATGCCCGCGGCCGACAGGCCGGCTTCCAGGGCGGACTCCAGCATATAGCCCGAGATCCGGGTGTCTTTGCCGATCACCACCTGCGGACGGCTTGCGCCGCGCACGGCGTGCTCGCGCGCCAGCACGCGGCCCGCCGCATAACCCAGGCGCAAGGCGAATTCGGCGTTGATCACCGGACCGCCTACTTCACCACGCACCCCATCGGTACCGAAATACTTGCGTCGAATCATGAACTGATAACTCCTTGTTCAGCCGCCTGCCATACCTTAAGCGCATCCACCGTGGCGGCAACATCGTGCACTCGCACGATGGAGGCGCCACGCGCTACGCAGGCAAGGGCGGCGGCAATGCTGCCGGGCAGCCTGTCGCCGACGGGCCGGCCGGTGGCCTGACCGATCATGTTTTTGCGCGACAAGCCGATCAGCAATGGATAACCGGTGCTGCGCAGGCTGGACAGCCGGCGCAGCAATTGAAAGTTCTGGTCGCCGGTCTTGCCAAAGCCAAAGCCCGGGTCAAGCACGATACGGCGAGGATCGATCCAGGCCGCGCGCAGCTTCTGCGCGCGCGCCCCCAGGAATAGTCCGATTTCACCGATCAGGTCGGTGTATTCGGGTGGTGCAGCCTGCATGGTGCGGGGCTCGCCCTTCATATGCATGACACACAGGCCGCAACGCGATTGGGCTACGGCCTCGATCGCGCCCGGCTGCCTGAAGCCGTAGACATCGTTGATCATGTCGGCGCCGGCGTCCAGCGTGGCGCGCATGACTTCCGGCTTGAAGGTATCGATGGACAGCGGCACGCCGCAATCGCGCAACGCCTCCACCACGGGCAACAGCCGGGCAAGTTCGTCCGCCACGGATACGGGGTCGGCCCCCGGGCGCGTGGACTCGCCGCCCAGATCCAGGATCTTGGCCCCTTCCTGGATCAATTGGCGCGCATGCGCCACCGCGGAATCGGTATCGCCGTGCAGGCCGCCGTCGGAAAAGGAATCCGGCGTGACATTGACGATGCCCATGACAAGCGGGCGCTCGAGATCAAACTCGAAGCGCCCGCAAAGAAAGTTATTTGCCATAAACCAGAACGAAGAACCTCAGACCGCGGCTGCCGTGCTGCCACCCGTGGCCAGGCCGGTCGGCGGCGTATCGGACGTATCCGACGGGCCTTGAGGCGTCTTCGGGGGACGCGGGGGGCGGCCCTCGATGATGTCGTTGATCTGATCGGCGTCGATGGTTTCCCATTCCAGCAGCGCGGCGGTCATGACTTCGACCTTGTCGCGGTTGTCTTCCAGGATCTTGCGCGCAACGCCGTACTGCTCGTCGATGATGCGGCGGATCTCGGTGTCCACCTTCTGCATGGTGGCTTCGGACATGTGCGTCGTCTTGGTGACGCTGCGGCCCAGGAAGACCTCGCCTTCGTTTTCGGCGTAAACCATGGGGCCCAGCTCGTCGGTCATGCCGTAGCGGGTAACGATGTCGCGGGCGATGGCGGTGGCGCGTTCGAAGTCATTCGAGGCGCCCGTCGTCATCTGGTCCATGAACAGTTCTTCGGCGATGCGGCCGCCAAACAGCACGGCGATGGTGGACAGCAGACGGCCCTTGTCCATGCTGTAGCGGTCGGTTTCGGGAAGCTGCATCGTCACGCCCAGCGCACGGCCGCGCGGGATGATGGTGACCTTGTGGACAGGGTCGGTCTTGGGCAGCAGGCGGGCAACGATCGCGTGGCCGGATTCGTGGTACGCGGTGTTCTTGCGTTCCTCTTCGGGCATCACGATGGAACGGCGCTCGGCGCCCATGATGATCTTGTCCTTGGCCTTTTCAAAGTCGGACATATCCACGGTGCGGCCATTGCGGCGGGCGGCGAACAGCGCGGCTTCGTTGACCAGGTTGGCCAGGTCGGCGCCGGAGAAGCCCGGGCAGCCGCGCGCCAGGATGGTCGCGTCGACGTTGGGCGACAGCGGAACCTTGCGCATGTGGACCTTCAGGATCTGCTCGCGGCCGCGGATATCGGGCAGCGGCACAACGACCTGCCGGTCGAAACGGCCCGGACGCAGCAGCGCCGGATCCAGCACGTCGGGACGGTTGGTCGCGGCGATGACGATCACGCCCTGGCCGGATTCGAAGCCGTCCATTTCCACCAGCATCTGGTTCAGCGTCTGTTCGCGTTCGTCGTTGCCGCCACCCAGGCCGGCGCCACGCTGACGGCCCACCGCATCGATTTCGTCGATGAAGATGATGCAGGGAGCGTGCTTCTTGGCGTTTTCGAACATGTCGCGGACACGGGCCGCGCCCACGCCGACGAACATTTCAACGAAGTCCGAACCCGAGATGCTGAAGAACGGCACCTTGGCTTCGCCGGCGATGGCCTTGGCCAGCAGCGTCTTGCCGGTACCGGGCGAGCCGACCATCAGCACGCCGCGCGGGATACGGCCACCCAGCTTCTGGAACTTGCTGGGGTCGCGCAGGAAATCGACCAGTTCCTGGACGTCTTCCTTGGCTTCGTCGCAGCCGGCAACATCGGCGAACGTGATCTGGTTGGTGTTTTCGTCGAGCATCCGGGCGCGCGATTTGCCGAAGCTGAACGCGCCGCCTTTGCCCCCGCCCTGCATCTGGCGCATGAAGAACACCCAGACGCCGATCAGCAGCAGCATGGGGAACCACGACACGAAGATGCTCATCAGCAGCGACTGCTCTTCGCGCGGCTTGCCCGACACCTGCACGCCGAACTTCAGCAGATCGGAAACCATCCAGAGGTCGCCGGGAGAAGTCAGCGTATAGGCGCGGCCCGCGTCAGGGGTGACGTACAGCACGTCACCTTGAACGTCGACCTTGCGGATACGTCCCGCCTTGGCGTCGTCCATGAACTGCGTGTAGGTCACGCCGTCCTGGGTTTGAGCGCGTCCGTCGAACTGTTTGAAGACGGTGAACAGCACCAGGGCTATCACCATCCAGACAGCGACTTTGGAAAATGAATTATTCAAGGTCGATCTCCTGCTTTCGATTCCGACCGGCGACTGCGCACCCGCGTATGGCACAGTCACAAGTATGTCAATAGCCCATTCTACCCTGTCGGACCGTTTGCGTCCTGGCAGCCGTGGGGCCCATTTAATTACATTTGATTCTTTAGTTTTCTGGTCGTTGTCTCGGCAGGCGATGGTTTTTCCGGGCCCCGGGCAACATGCCCTGGGCCAGGGTTACTTCAGATCGCGCGCCACCAGAAAGGTTTCAGAGGATTTATCCCTGGATGCCTTTGGCTTGCGCTCGACCACCCGCTTGAAGCGCTGTTTGAAGGACTGCACGATCTGCGAGAAACCGCTGCCGTGGAAGGCCTTGACGATCAGCGCCCCGTTGGGCTTCAGATGGGCGCAGGAAAATTCCATTGCCAGCTCGCACACATGCTGGATGCGCGCGGAATCGGCAATACCCACGCCTGACAAGTTGGGGGCCATGTCGGAAATAACAAGGTCCACCGCGCGCTCGCCGACCATGTCTTCCAATTGTTGCAGAACATCATCGTCGCGGAAGTCGCCCTGGATGAACTCGACGCCCGCGACGGGTTCCATTGGAAGCAGGTCCAGCGCGATAATGCGTCCATCCACGACCCCGCCAGGCCCGGCCAGGCGCTCGCGCGCCACTTGGGACCAACTGCCGGGCGCCGAACCCAGGTCAATGACCAGGTCTCCCCGGCGCATCAGCTTTTCGGTGTCCAGGATCTCGATCAGCTTGAAAGCGGCGCGGGCGCGATAGCCCTTCTGTTGCGCCAGCTTCACATAGGGATCGTTGATGTGCTGGTGAATCCAGTCTTTAGAGAATTTATTCTTGGCCATTACCGTACAATTCCACGCATGCCTATATTAGAACTTACCTCTCGTGAGCGCAGCGACCTTCGGTCCGCCGCTCACCCTCTGCGCCCCGTCGTCCTGATTGGCGACAATGGCCTCACTGAAGCCGTGCTCAAGGAAATCGACCTTGCACTGTCTTCGCACGGCCTCATCAAGGTCCGTGCCGGCGGCGACGACCGCGAAGCCCGCGATGCCATGCTGTCCAGCATCTGCGACACGCTATCCTGCGCGCCCGTCCACCACCTGGGCAAGACCCTGATTCTTTTCCGCCCGCTGGCCGGCAACATCAAGCCCGCCGCACTGGCCGCCATGGAGCCCGAGCGCCCCGCAAAGCGCCGCACCTCGGAGCCCTACACGCCCAAAAAGCTGGCCGCCGAAGGCAAGTCGCTGTCGAAGCGTCCGCGCCGCAGCGAATCCGAAGAGCCCAAGCCGGCAAAGACGCGCTACGTGCCCCAGGACGAGCTCAACAAGAACGGCAAGCCCATGCGTCCCAGCAACAAGCGCGCAACCTCGGGCGGCCATGGCATTCCCCGCCGCGCGGGCAGTGCGCTCAGCTTGCGGGCCGGAGCACGCAGCGGCACCAGCCGCAAGTCGTCGAAAAGGTAAGGCCAGGCACAAAAACGGGCGCCTTACGCGCCCGGCCCACCATAGCGATCCGCAATGTACCGCGGAATTCAGACGAACGCAGGGTTCGGGCTATGGTGTTTTGATAGTTTTACCGCTTGAGACGTTTGCGTCAGATGTAACGCACGCCCAGGACTTCATATTCGCGAACGCCAGCCGGGGCCTTGACCTCGACGACATCGCCTTCGCTCTTGCCGATCAATGCGCGCGCCACGGGGCTGGACACGGAGATCAGATTCGACTTGATGTCGGCTTCGACGTCGCCGACGATTTGATAAGTGACGCGATCGCCCGAATCCAGGTCCTCGATGTCGACGGTGGCGCCAAACACGGCGCGGCCTTCGGCTTCCAGGGAGGAAGGGTCGATCAGGTGGGCATTGGAAAGCGTGCCTTCAAGTTCGGCAATCCGGCCCTCGATAAAGCCTTGGCGCTCGCGAGCAGCGTCGTATTCGGCGTTTTCCGACAGATCACCCTGCGCGCGCGCCTCAGCGATGGCGTTAATCACGGCAGGACGTTCCACGGTTTTCAGCCGCTGGAGCTCTTCTTGCAAGCGCTCGGCCCCGCGCACGGTCAAAGGAATGGCAGACATGTCGTTTCCCAAACAAAAGTAGAAAAACGCCCCGAAGGAGCGTTCTCGGTGAAGGTCGCAGCACTGGCGCGCTTGCCGTCGGATGCTTGCAGGCGACGGGCGGCGCGGACGACCAAAACAAAACCCCGGCTCGGGTCGGAACCGGGGCAATCAAGGTCATATTGTGGTCAAAGTCGACGGGAATTGCAAGCCACCGGAGAAAACGTCGTTTTCGGCGCATTTCGCCTCTGTAACCCGCTAAAACCGGTCATTTGACGTTATGTGCGCGGCGGCATCATGGATTTCCGCCGGGTCCGGCCAAGGCGCGCCGCGCGCCCCGGCCGGATTGCGCCCTTATTTTCTGCGGCGCAGCAAGGCATACAGGATGATGGCCCCGAACGTGGCGGTGCCGATGCCGCCCAGTTGGAAGTTGCCGAGCTTGACGGTGAAGTCGCCCGCCCCCAGCACCAGGGTGACGGCGGCCACGATGAGATTGCGGTTGTCGCTGAAATCCACCTGGTTGACCACCCAGATGCGGGCCCCGGCGATGGCGATCAATCCAAACACCACCACCGACATGCCACCCAGCACAGGCGCGGGAATCGTCTGAATCAGCGCGCCGAACTTGGGCGAAAAGCCCAGGACGATCGCGATCAGCGCGGCCACGACAAAAACCAGCGTCGAGTAAATGCGGGTGACCGCCATCACGCCGATGTTCTCGGCATAGGTCGTAACGCCCGTGCCGCCCACGGCGCCGGACACCATTGTGGCGACCCCGTCGCCCACGAAGGCGCGGCCCAGGTAGCGGTCCAGATCCTGGCCGGTCATGGCGCTGACGGCCTTCACGTGGCCCAGGTTTTCGGCCACCAGGATGATGGCGACCGGAACGATCAGGCCCATGGCTTCCGCCTTGAAGACGGGGGCGGCGAATTGCGGCAGGCCGATCCAGGCGGCCGCCGAGACGGCCGAGAAATCGATGGGTTTACCGAGGCCCATGCCGTTGGCCAGCACCGCGTACACCACGCAGGCCAGGATCAGCCCCACCAGGATCAGCAGGCGCTGCACCATCCCGCGGGTGTACACGGCGATGCCGCCCACGCACACGATGGTGACCATGGCCATGACGCTGTCGAAGCCCGAGGCGCCCATTGCGCCCTTGGCCGCGATGGGCGCCAGATTCAGGCCGATCACTGCGACCACCGCGCCCGTCACGACGGGCGGCATCAGGGCATCGATCCAGTTTGCGCCGCCGCCGGCGCGCGCGTTGACGATCCAGACGATCGCGCCGATCAGGGTGTAAGCCAGGCCGCAGGCAATGATGGCGCCCAGCGCCACGCCGATATTGGCATTGGCGCCCGCGCCCGCATAGCCGGTCACCGCGATCACCCCGCCGATGAAAGCGAAGCTGGATCCCAGATAACTGGGCACCCGCCCGCCCACGAACAGAAAGAAGATCAGCGTGCCGATGCCCGACATCAGGATGGCGACGTTCGGATCGAAGCCCATGAGCAACGGAGCCAGCACGGTTGAGCCGAACATCGCCACCACGTGCTGGGCGCCCATGGCCACGTTCTTGGGCCAGGACAGTCTTTCGTCGGGCGCGATGATGACGCCAGGCTCGGCGTCGTCCGCCAGGCGCCAGCGCGGAAAATAGGAATTGGACATGGATTCCCCGGGGAATGTGATACGAACGGAGGTTTCAGACTGCGAGCGGGCGCCAGTGTAAAGGGGGCCATGAACAGGCGGCAATGTTTAAGTTTCCCGATGAACCTGCCGTATTAGTGGAAACCCCGAAATCCACCGAGGACCCAGGAGCATCCCATGGCGATCAATTCCATCAGCGGCACCTCCCGGATCGGCAGCCTTGCCGACCTCTGGGCAGAGAAGATCCAAGCCAACAAGGAAGCCCGGAATGCCTCGGGCCAGGAGGCGGTCTCGGTGTCCGCCGACGGCAAAGTCCGCATCAACAATCCGGCCGGCATGAAAGTCGCCAGCGCCGAAGCCCCCGAAGCGTCGGACAACGACGACGAATACACCCGCCAGATCAAGGAATTGCAGAAGCAGCTCAAGCGGATCATGGACCAGATCGCCAAGGTCAAGGCCAGCGGCATGTCGGCCGAAATGAAGGCGCAGCAAGTGATGGCGCTCAATGCCCAGGCGGTGCAGATCCAGGGGCAGATCGCGCAGGTGTTGGCGCAGCAGGCCCGCGCGGCGCAGGGCGGCGTGTCCGCCACCGCGTAAACCGCGCGCACGGACGCCCCGTTCGCGGCGTCCGCGCTGATGGCGCGCATCAAAATTTCTGATTGGACGCCTAGCGGACCACCCGGTACTGTCTCCAGACAAATCTAATACCACGGAGACAAACCATGCACGCAATGCGCACAGCCCTTGCCGGGGCGCTGCTGGCCGTCTGCACGGCGCCCGCCCTGGCCGGCACCGTCACGGTGATCACGTCGTTCCCCAAGGACCTGACCCAGGCTTACAAGACCGCGTTCGAAAAGGCCAACCCCGGCATCACGCTGGAGATCCTGAACAAGAACACGGTGTCCGGCATTGCCTTCGTGCGCGAGACGCCGGCGGGCCAGCGACCCGAAGTGTTCTGGGCCAGCGCGCCCGACGCCTTCGAGGTGCTGGGCCGCGACAAGCTGCTGGCCAAGTCGTCCGACGTGGCGAACAAGAACGTGCCCGACAAGATCGGCAACTACCCCATCAACGATCCCGGCGGCATGTACCTGGGCCAGGCGCTCGCCGGCTACGGCATCATCTACAACACGCGCTACATCGCGGCGCACAAGATTCCCGCGCCGGTGGAATGGAAGGATCTGCTGTCGCCCAAGTGGTTCGGCCACGTGGGCATCACCTCGCCGTCGCGTTCGGGCACGATGCACCTGACGGTCGAGACCATCCTGCAGGGCGAAGGCTGGGACGAAGGCTGGCGCACGCTGCTGCGCATGTCGGGCAACAGCAGCGCCGTCACCGAACGCTCCTTCGGCGTGCCGGACGGCGTGAACAACGGGCAGTTCGGCGCCGGTCCGGTCATCGACTTCTTCGGCCTGTCCAGCAAGTACTCCAAGTTCCCGGTCGAATTTGTCTACCCGTCCGAAACCGCCATCGTGCCGGCCAACATCGCGCTGATCGAAGGCGCGAAGAACACCGAGGAAGGCAAGAAGTTCATCGCCTTCACGCTGAGCCAGGCAGGCCAGGAACTGCTGCTGGAACCCAAGATCTCGCGTCTGCCGGTACTGCCCTACTCTGCCCTGGCCGGGAAGATCCCGCCCGGCTATCCCGACCCGGCCGAAATCGCCAAGCGCAGCAAGGTCCAGTTCGACGCCGACCTGTCCCAGACGCGCTATTACGTCGTGCAGTCGCTGTATGACCAGACCGTCACGTTCCGCCTGAAGGAACTGCAGGCCGCCACCAAGGCCATCTACGACGCCGAAGCCAAGCTGGGCGACAAGGCCAAGAGCGGTCCCGCCGCGGAACTGCTGGACCGTGCCCGCACGCTGGCCTGGGCTCCGCTGGTCGACGGCAAGAAGGCGGCGGACCCGGCCTTCCTGGCGATCTTCGCCGGCAACAAGAAGGACGCCGCCGTGAACCAGCAGATCACTCAGCTCGAGGGCGAGTGGAATGGCCGCGCCCGCGCCAACTACGAAGAAGCCGTAAAGCTGGCCAAACAGGCCTCGGCGCTCTAAACGGCAAGACTCGCGGACGGCGGCGGGCGGCAAGCCCCGCCCGCCGCCGTCCCCGCCTGTCTCCTGGCAACGATTTCGGGAATCTCGATGAATTATTCGGGCCATTCACGCCTGCCCGCCGGACCCGTATTGACGGCGCTTCTGGTGTTCGGCTTTCTGCTGCTCTTTCTGGCCGTGCCGGTCGGCACCGTGTTCCACACCGCCTTCGTCAATGCGGACGGCAGTTTCACGATGGGCCACTTCGGCGCTTTCTTCAACCAGCCGCTGATGCGCGAGGCGTTCTTCAACAGCCTGTATGTCGCGGGCTGGTCGGCGCTGCTGGCCTCGGTGATCGCGGTGCCGCTGGCGTACTTCACGGTGCGCTTCGACTTTCGCGGCGCGCTCCTGATCCAGACGCTTGGCGTCCTGCCGCTGATCATGCCGCCCTTCGTGGGCGCGGTGGCCATGCAGCTCATCTTCGGCCGCTCGGGCAGCGTCAACCTGCTGCTCAACGACTGGTTCGGCTTCACGATCCCCTTCATGGAAGGATTGAACGGCGTGATCTTCGTGGAGACGATCCACTATTTCCCATTCATTCTGATGAACCTGGTCGTGGCGCTGCGCAACATAGACGGCGCCATGGAGGAAGCCGCCTTCAATCTGGGGTCGCGCGGGATCCGGCTGTTCCGCCGGGTGATCTTCCCGCTGGCGCTGCCCGGTTATGTGGCCGGCGCCTCGCTGGTGTTCGTGAAGGTCTTCGACGACCTGGGCACGCCGCTGGTGCTGGGCACGACCAACATGCTGGCGCCGCAGGCCTACCTGCGCATCACGCAGGTGGGCCTGGAGGATCCGCTGGGCTACGTGATCAGCGTGATCATGGTGGTCTTTTCGATCCTGGCGCTGTGGCTGTCCGCGCGCGTGCTGAAGGGGCGCGACTATTCCACCCTGCAGAAGGGCGGCAATTCCATCCAGAAGCGCAAGCTGCGTCCCACCGAGAGCGTGCTGGCCTACGGCTGGATCATCCTGGTGCTGTTGCTGGTGCTGTCGCCGCACATCGGCGTGCTGCTGCTGTCCCTGGCCAGCGTATGGAGCTACGCGCCGCTGCCCGACGGCTACACGCTGGCGCACTACGCCGCGGTGTTTTCCGAGTCGCAGGGCATGATCGCCAACACCCTGCTCTATTGCGGCCTGGCCGCGGGGATCGACGTGATACTGGGCACGGCCATTGCCTACCTGATGCTGCGCACCCGGCTGCCGGCGCGGCAATGGCTGGACTTCCTGGCATCGGCGGCGCTGGCGATTCCGGGCATCGTGCTGGCCATCGGGTTCCTGCGCACCTTCCGGGGCATCGAGCTGCCTGGCACCGGCACCCTGCTGACCTCGTCGTGGATCATCATCATGCTGGCGTACTCGGTGCGCAGGCTGCCGTATGCGCTGCGGTCGTGCGTGGCGGCGCTGCAGCAGATCCACGTATCGCTGGAGGAAGCGGCCCAATCGCTGGGCGCGACCCGTCTCTCCACGATACGCCGGGTCGTGGTGCCGCTGATGGCGGGAGGCATGCTGGCCGGGTTCGTGACCAGTTTCGTGACGGCCGCGGTCGAGCTGTCCGCCACCATCATGCTGGTCACCAAGGACAGCCAGGCGCCCATGAGCTACGGTATTTATCTGTACATGCAGAGCGCCGCGGGCCGAGGCCCGGGCGCGGCGCTTGGCGTCCTGGCGGTTGTCGCCGTGGCCATCGGCACGTATGTATCGCACCTGCTGGTGGAGCGCGCGTCGACGCGCCAGCAGCCGGCTCGCAACGAAGGGGAATCCGCATGAAAAAGGTCAGCGTCGAATGCCGCAACATCCGGCTGTCTTATGGCAAGACCGAGGTGCTCAAGGACGTCAACATCAGCATCGAGCCCGGCGAATTCTTCGCCCTGCTCGGCCCTTCCGGATCGGGCAAGTCCACGCTGTTGCGGCTGATCGCCGGATTCAACCGGCACAGCGCGGGGCAACTGCTGGTCGATGGCAAGGACATCAGCGGCACGCCGCCCTGGAACCGCAACATCGGCATGGTGTTCCAGAACTATGCGCTGTGGCCCCACATGACGGTGTGGGACAACGTCGCCTTCGGACTGGTCGAGCGCAAGCTGCCGCGCGCCGAGATCCGCGCCAAGGTTGAGGCCGCGCTCGACCTGGTGGGCCTGTCCCAGTATGCCAAGCGCCGCCCCAACCAGCTCTCGGGCGGGCAGCAGCAACGTGTGGCGCTGGCCCGCACCATCGTGATCGAGCCGCAGGTGCTGCTGCTGGACGAGCCGCTGTCCAACCTGGACAAGAAGCTGCGCGTGCAGATGCGCCAGGACCTGCTGAGCCTGCAGCGCCGCCTGGGCATCACGACCATCTTCGTCACGCACGACCAGGAAGAGGCCATGACCACGGCCGACCGGATGGCGGTGCTGGACCACGGCATGGTCCAGCAGATCGGCGCGCCCAGCACGCTGTTCGACTACCCCGTGAACCGGTTTGTCGCGAACTTCGTGGGGACGATGAACGTGCTGGAAGGCAACGTGCGCGAACGCACCAGCAGCAGCGTGGTGCTGGCCGTGGACGGCGTGGGCGACCTGCGCCTGCCCCTGACCGGCGAAGCGCCGGCCGCCTCGCGGCTGGCCGCGAGCTTCCGCCCCCACACCGTGCTGATCGAAATGGCGGACGGCCTGGGCGATGCGCGCTATGTCTGGCTGCCGGGCATCGTGGAAAGCAGCGAATTCCTGGGCGAGTTCACGCGCTATCAGGTGCAGGTGGGCGAACAGCGGCTGACGGCGGACCAGTCGCACCTGGCCGGACTGTCGCCGTTCCCGGTGGGGGCCCCGGTGTCGGTTGGACTGGAGCCTACGCAAGTGCGTCTGCTGGCGGCATAGGGCCTACACTCGCCGCCATGGAAATCTATCAGATCCGCGCCTTCGTCACGGTCGCCCGCCTGGGCAATCTGACGAAGGCGGCCGACGCGCTGTCGCTGACCCAGCCCGCCGTGACGGCGCAGATCAAGGCGCTGGAGCAGAGCCTGGGCGTGGCGCTGTTCGACCGCAGCGGCGGCCGGCTGGCCTTGGCCAAGGCCGGCGAAGTGCTGCTGCCGACCGCGGAATCGCTGCTGGTGCTGGGCGCGCAATTCAAATCCGAGGCCCAGCAGTTGCAGGGCAGCCTGCACGGGGTGGTCGAACTGGGCGTGCCCAGCGAAAAGCCCGATTTTCTGCGCCTCGGAGAGCTCGCGGCGGCCGTCACGCAGCGCTTGCCGCTGGTGGAACTCAAGACCCAGACCCAACCCGCCGCGGCGCTGGCCGAGCAGGTCAGCACCGGCCGCCTGCCGGCCGCCCTGACCATCGCCGCCAACGCGCCGCGCGGCGTGCTGTGGCTGCCGTTGCGCAGCGTGCGCTACCGGATCGCCCTGCCCAAGGAGCATGCGGCGGTGCTCAAGCGCGGCGGCTGGCGCGAGGTCGCGCAATTGCCGTGGCTGGACGGCCCCGCCGGCAGCCACACCCACCTGCTGCTGCGCGACATGTTCGAGCGGCACGGCCTGTCACCGCGCATCGTGATGCAACACGACGACCAGGCCAACCTGGACGCGCTGGTGCGCGCGGGCGCCGGCTGCGCGCTGCTGCGCGAAGAGACCGCGCTGGCGGGCGCGGCGTCCAACGACTTCATCGTATGGGGCCAGGCGCGCGTCGACGCCGTGCTGGGTTTCATCCTGCCGTACGAGCGTGCTAGCGAGCCCGCGCTGGTCGCGTTAAGCTCGATCATTCAAACCATCTGGAAACCGCGCGTTCCCATCGCGCCCGCCCAGCTCTAAGCCTCAATTCCCGCATCAAGATTGCAATGACTGAAATCTGGTTCATCCGCCATGGCGAAACCGACTGGAACCGCCAGCGGCGCCTGCAAGGCTGGCAAGACATCCCCCTGAACGAATTCGGCATCAACCAGGCCAGCCTGTTGGCCGCGCGCCTGCGCGAAGAATCCAAGCACACGCCCATACACGCGATCTACAGCAGCGACCTGCAGCGCGCGCACGCCACCGCCGTGCCCGTGTCCGAGCAGCTTGGTCTGCGCGTGCGCGTCGAGCCTGGCATCCGTGAACGCGGCTTCGGCGTGCTGGAAGGCCTGGACCACGACCGCATCGACGAGCAGGCGCCCGAGGCCGCGGCCGCCTGGAAAAGCCGCGACCCGCTGCGACCCCTGGATGGGGGCGAAACGCTGGGCCAGTTCCAGTCCCGCGTCGTGTCGACGGTGGACGATGTCGCCAGCCGCCACGATGGCGAACGCATCCTCATGTTCACGCACGGGGGCGTGCTGGACATCATCTGGCGCCGCGCTTCGGGGGTGCCCTTGAACGCGCCGCGCGACGCTGCGCTGCTCAATGTCAGCATCAACCGCGTGGGGGTTCAGGGCCGCGAGTGGCAGGTGCTGGACTGGGGCGACGTGGGCCACGTGGCCGCCGAGGTCGGCGACGACGTGGTGCCTTGACGCATAGGGTCCAGGGCGCTGCTCCGGGCGGCGCCCTTGGCCTCAGGCGGCCTTGCGAGGCTTGCGTGGCGCGTTGCGCGCGAGCCGGTCATAGACCGCGTTGGGCAGCAGCCGCATCAGCTTGGCGACCACGCCCATTTGCCACGGAATGACCGTATAGCTGGTGCCCCGGCCGATTGCCGCCTGCGCGCGCAGCGCGAAGGCGTCCGCTTCCATCAGGAACGGCATCGAGTACGGATTGTGGGCCGTCATGGCGGTTTTGATGTAGCCCGGCGCAATCGTCACGACCCGGATGCCTTGGGCGGCCAGTTCCAGCCGCAGGCTTTCGCAGTAGGTCACCACCGCCGACTTGGACGCGCTGTAGGCGCCCGCCCCCGGCAACCCTCTGACTCCCGCCACGCTGGCGATGCCCACCAGGCGCCCCGAGCCCGCCGCGCGCATCGGCGCGATGAAGGGTTCGAACGTGGAAACGGTGGCCAGCAGATTGGTGTCGACGATGGCCTTGAAGACGTCGTAGTCCTCGCCATGGTCGGTCAGCGTGCCGGCGCTGATGCCGGCGCTGGCAATGACGACGTCCACCCGCCCCTGACAGAACGCGATGAAGTCCTGCGCCGCGGCATGCAAGGCCGGGCGGTCGCGCACGTCCACGGCATAGCAGCGGTGCTCTCCGGGCAGGCTGGCGGCCAGTTCGCGCAGCGCGTCTTCGCGGCGGCCGAGCAGGCCCAGGGTGGCGCCCGAGGCGGCGTACCGCTGTGCCAGCGCGCGGCCCAGCCCGCTGCTGGCGCCGGTGATGAATACTCTGTCCATGGTCGTCTGAAGCCTGTTGTCGCGTTGCAAAGAATTAGGGCACGCTCTCGCGTGCCCTAACGTTTACTGCCGGCTTACTTCTGCAGGGAAGCGTGAAGCTCTTGCAGCGGGTACACCTGCAGGCCCAGGCCTTGACGCAGATACTGCATGCCTTCGACCGCGGCGCGGGCGCCGGCGATGGTCGTGAAGAAGGTCACGCGGGCGGCCAGCGCCTGGGTGCGGATGGTGCGCGAGTCGGCGATGGCGTTGCGGCGCTCTTCGACGGTGTTGATGACCAGCGAGATCTCGCCGTTCTTCACCATGTCGACGATATGCGGACGGCCTTCGGTGACTTTGTTCACGAGCTGCACCGGAATGCCGGCGGCCTCGATCTCGGCCGCGGTGCCGCGCGTGGCGACCAGCTTGAAGCCCAGTGCATGCAGGCCGCGCGCCACTTCCACGGCGCGGGGCTTGTCCTGGTTCTTCACGCTGATGAACACCGTGCCGGATTCCGGCAGGCGCACGCTGGCAGCCAGCTGCGACTTCACGAAGGCTTCGCCGAAGCTCATGCCCACGCCCATCACTTCGCCGGTCGACTTCATTTCCGGACCCAGGATGGTGTCAACGCCCGGGAACTTCACGAACGGGAAGACGGCTTCCTTGACCGAGAAGTAAGGCGGCACGACTTCCTTGGTGACGCCCTGGGCGGCCAGGCTCTGGCCGGCCATGGCGCGCGCGGCGATCTTGGCCAGCTGCAGGCCGGTGGCCTTGGACACGTAAGGCACCGTGCGCGAGGCGCGCGGGTTCACTTCCAGCACGTAGACGTCGCCGCCCTGGATCGCGAACTGCACGTTCATCAGGCCGCTGACGTTGAGCGCCTTGGCCATCATCGTGGTCTGGCGCTTGATCTCGGCGATGACCTCTGCCGACAGAGAGTAAGGCGGCAGGCTGCAAGCCGAGTCGCCCGAGTGCACGCCGGCCTGCTCGATGTGTTCCATGACGCCGCCGATGAAGACGGTTTCGCCGTCGGACAGGCAGTCGACGTCAACTTCGGTGGCGTTGTTCAGGAAGCGGTCCAGCAGCACGGGCGAGTCATTGCTGACCTTCACGGCCTCGCGCATGTAGCGCTCGAGGTCTTGCTGCTCGTGCACGATTTCCATGGCGCGGCCGCCCAGCACGTAGCTGGGGCGCACGACCAGCGGATAGCCGATCTCGGTGGCGTGGGCCAGGGCCTCGCCTTCGGTGCGCGCGGTGCGGTTGGGCGGCTGGCGCAGGCCGAGCTTGTTCAACAGCTTCTGGAAACGTTCGCGGTCTTCGGCGACGTCGATGGATTCCGGGCTGGTGCCGATGATGGGCACGCCGTTGGCTTCCAGGGCACGCGCCAGTTTCAGCGGCGTCTGGCCGCCGTACTGGACGATCATGCCGACAGGGTTTTCCTTGTGGACGATTTCCAGCACGTCTTCCAGGGTCAGCGGCTCGAAATACAGGCGGTCCGAGGTGTCGTAGTCGGTCGACACGGTTTCCGGGTTGCAGTTGACCATGATGGTCTCGTACCCGTCTTCGCGCAGCGCCAGCGCGGCATGCACGCAGCAGTAGTCGAATTCGATGCCCTGGCCGATACGGTTCGGGCCGCCGCCCAGCACCACGATCTTCTTGCGATCGGTGGGCGCGGCTTCGCACTCTTCTTCGTACGTGGAGTACATGTAAGCGGTGCGGGTGGCGAATTCGGCGGCGCACGTGTCGACGCGCTTGTAGACCGGACGCACGTTCAACTGGTGGCGCAGCTTGCGGACTTCGGATTCCGAGGAGTCCAGCAGGAAGGCCAGGCGGCGGTCGGAGAAACCGCGGCGCTTGAGTTCCCACAGGGTCGCGTAGTCCAGGTCGGCCAGCGTCTTTTGTTCCAGCGCCAGTTCGATGTCGACGATTTCCTTGATCTGCGACAGGAACCACGGGTCGATGTGCGTGATGTTGTGCACTTCGTCCAGCGTGAAGCCTTGCGCGAAGGCGTCGCCCACGTACCAGATGCGTTCCGGACCGGGTTCGCCCAATTCGATCTGCAGTTTTTCGCGGTCGGTGGTTTTCTGGTTCAGGCCATCAACGCCCACTTCCAGGCCACGCAGCGCCTTCTGGAACGATTCCTGGAAGGTGCGGCCGATGGCCATGACTTCACCGACGGACTTCATCTGGGTGGTCAGGCGCGCGTCGGCGGTGGGGAATTTTTCGAAGGCGAAACGCGGCACCTTGGTGACGACGTAGTCGATCGACGGTTCGAACGAGGCGGGCGTGGCGCCGCCGGTGATTTCGTTCTTGAGCTCGTCCAGCGTGTAGCCCACGGCCAGGCGCGCGGCGACCTTGGCGATGGGAAAGCCCGTGGCCTTGGATGCCAGCGCCGACGAACGCGACACGCGCGGATTCATCTCGATGACGATCATGCGGCCGTTCTTGGGATTGACGGCGAACTGCACGTTCGAGCCGCCCGTATCCACGCCGATCTCGCGCAACACCGCGATCGATGCATTACGCATGATCTGGTATTCCTTGTCGGTCAGCGTCTGGGCCGGCGCCACGGTGATCGAGTCGCCCGTGTGCACGCCCATCGGGTCGAGGTTTTCGATGGAGCAGACGATGATGCAGTTGTCCGCCTTGTCGCGGACCACTTCCATCTCGAATTCCTTCCAGCCCAGCAGCGATTCTTCGATCAGGAGTTCGCTGGTGGGCGAGGCTTCCAGGCCGCGGCGGCAGATGGTTTCGAATTCTTCGGCGTTGTAGGCGATACCGCCGCCCGAGCCGCCCATCGTGAAGCTGGGGCGGATCACGGCGGGGAAACCGGACGTGCCGACTTCCGCGGCGATGCGGCGCTGCACTTCCCAGGCTTCGTCCATGCTGTGGGCGACGCCCGACTTGGCCGATTCCAGGCCGATGTCGGTCATGGCCTGCTTGAACTTCTGGCGGTCTTCGGCCTTTTCGATGGCGTGCTCGTTGGCGCCGATCAGTTCCACGTTGTGCTTTTTCAGCACGCCGTGGTGGGCCAGGTCCAGTGCGCAGTTCAGCGCGGTCTGGCCGCCCATGGTGGGCAGCAGCGCATCGGGCTTTTCACGCTCGATGATCTTTTCGACGGCTTGCCAGGTGATGGGCTCGATGTAGGTGACGTCGGCCGTTTCCGGGTCCGTCATGATCGTGGCCGGGTTGCTGTTCACCAGGATGGTGCGGTAGCCCTCGGCCTTGAGGGCCTTGCACGCCTGCGCGCCGGAGTAGTCGAATTCGCAGGCCTGCCCGATGATGATGGGGCCGGCGCCGATGATGAGTATGCTTTTTAGGTCTGTACGCTTTGGCATGATGCAATCTTTACTTTTGGCCGGACATCAGGCTGATGAACTTGTCGAACAGTTCCAGGATGTCATGCGGACCCGGGCTGGCTTCGGGGTGACCCTGGAAGCAGAAGGCCGGGCGGTCGGTGAGCTCGAAGCCCTGCAGCGTGCCGTCGAACAGCGAGACGTGCGTCACGCGCGTATTGGCGGGCAGGCTGGCCGCATCGACCGCGAAGCCGTGGTTCTGGCTGGTGATGAACACGCGCTTGGACTGGAGGTCCTGCACGGGATGGTTGGCGCCGTGATGGCCGGTCTTCATCTTGACGGTCTTGCCGCCCACCGCCAGGCCCATGATCTGGTGGCCCAGGCAGATACCGAACACCGGCAGCTTCTTGTCCAGGAAGGCGCGCGTGGCGTCGATGGCGTAATCGCAGGGCTCGGGGTCGCCCGGGCCGTTGGACAGGAACACGCCGTCGGGGTCGAGCTTGAAGACGTCTTCGGCGGTGGTCTGCGCCGGCACCAGCGTGATGCGGCAGCCGCGGTCGGCCAGCAGGCGCAGGATGTTGCTCTTCACGCCGTAGTCGTAGGCGACCACATGGAACTTGGACTGCTCGGGCGACGTATAGCCTTCTTCAAGGTCCCAGGTGCCTTGGGTCCAGTTGGTGCTGGACTTGGTGGACACCACCTTGGCGAGATCCTGGCCGGTCATGCCGGGAAAGCCGCGGGCCAGTTCGACGGCGCGCTCGGCGTCGGTGCCCACGAAGATGCATGCCCCCTGAGCGCCCTTCTCGCGCAGAATGCGCGTGAGCTTGCGGGTGTCGATGCCGGAAATGGCAACGATGCCCTGCTCGGACAGATACTCGGGCAAGGATTGCGTGGAACGGAAGTTCGACACGCGGGCGGGACAGTCACGGACCACCAGGCCGGCGGCATAGACGCGATTGGCTTCCACGTCTTCGGCGTTGACGCCGGTATTGCCGATGTGCGGATAGGTCAGCGTGACGATCTGACCGCTATAGCTGGGATCGGTGAGAATTTCCTGGTACCCGGTCATCGCGGTGTTGAACACCACTTCGGCAACGGTATGGCCAGGCGCACCGATCGACACGCCTCGAAAAATGGTACCGTCCGCCAGAGCCAGAATTGCAGGAGGGAAGCGGTTGATCCCCTCGGGAAAAAGTTGCGGCAGCACAGTAAACCCCGGTTTTAGAATCGATAATCAAACCTTCGGATTATACCTTGAGCGGCCGTTTTTCCCGGCGAACCGCGCCAAATAAGGCCGAAATCGATGGTTGCGGCCGTTTTTCGGCGCCATGGCGGGCTCCCGCCCGAGCCCTCTCGCTCGTCCGGCCGACGGCGGGCACGCGAGGTCGGTGATACGCTAGGAACACCTTCCACCCTAGCGAGCTGCGAGCCGTATACGCCCATGTCCAGCCAACTTGACGCCCTGCGTGATCACACCACCGTTGTCGCCGATACCGGGGATTTCGAAGCCATGAAGGCGCTGCGTCCCACGGACGCCACCACAAACCCGTCCCTTATTCTGAAGGCCGTCCAGCAGGACGCTTACCGGCCGCTGCTGGAAAAGACCGCGCGCGAACACCGCGGCGCGTCCACCCCCGAACTCGTGGATCGCCTGCTTGTGGCCTTTGGCCGCGCCATCCTGGATATCGTGCCTGGCCGCGTGTCGACCGAAGTGGACGCGCGCCTGTCGTTCGACACCCGCGCCACCATCGAACGCGCCCGAGGGCTGATCGCCCTGTACGAGGCCGCGGGAATTCCGCGCGAACGCGTGCTGGTCAAGATCGCGTCGACCTGGGAGGGCATCCAGGCCGCCCGCGCGCTGCAGTCCGAAGGCATACGCTGCAACCTGACGCTGCTGTTCTCGCTGCCCCAGGCCGTGGCCTGCGCGGATGCGCACGTGCAACTGATCTCGCCCTTTGTCGGCCGCATCTACGACTGGCACAAGAAATCGGCCGGGGCCTCCTGGGTGGAAGCCGACAACGCCGGCGCCCGCGACCCGGGCGTGCTGTCCGTCACCGGGATCTACCGCTACTACAAGCATTTCGGCATCCCCACCGAAATCATGGGCGCGAGCTTCCGCAATGTGGGCCAGATCCTGGCCTTGTCGGGCTGCGATCTGCTGACGATCAGCCCGGACCTGCTGAACAAGCTGGCCGCCACCGAGGGCGATGCGCCGGCGCAACTGCGCGCAGGTGCGGAAACGGGCGGCATCGCCCGCATCGGCGCCGACGAAGTCACGTTCCGCACGCTGCTCAACGACGATGCGATGGCCAGCGAAAAGCTGTCCGAGGGCATCCGCCTGTTCGTGGCAGACGCCGTCAAGCTGGACGCGCTGATCGAGGCCCAGCGCGCCTGAGGCGCGGCGCCCCGGATTGCCCGCGCGCGCCTCAGGGGCGCGCGCGGCCTCAACGATGGTCGTGCGAATGCACCTGCAGCGCTTCCAGGAAGCGCGACACCATGTTGTAGGCCGCGACCGTAGCGGTCAGTTCGACGGTCAGCTTTTCCGACCCCAAGGCCGCCCTTGCCGCCTGGAACACGGCTTCGGGCACCTGCACGTGGCGCGTCATCGCATCGGTATAGGCCAGCACGGCCCTTTCGCGCTCGTTGAACAGGCTTGAGCCTTCCCAGGCGTCCAGCGCGTCCAGCTGGGCCTGCGACACGCCCTCTTTCAGGGCGATCGGGGCGTGCTGATCGGCCTCGTAGGGCGCGCCGTTGATCGCGGCCACCCGCATGATCACCAATTCCCGCAGGTCTCCCGGCAGCGTGCTCAATTGGCGGATGGACGTCAGGTAGTTCAGCCAGCCCCCCGCCACGGCCGGGCTGTGGAGCAGCATCTGGTACAGGTGCAGCACGCTGCCGCGTTCGGCGACGATACGGTCGACCAGGGGCCGTGCATCGGGATGAGTCAGATCAGCGTAGGGTAGACGGGCCATGGGAACTCCAGAAAGGTGAAAAGGCTGCAAACGCACACATTCGCACAATATCTTTGACATAATGACAACACAACTGCGCGCCGCCGGGTACCTACACGAATGAATGCGCCTACCCAATCCCATCCGCCGGTCACGCTCGCGAACTGCGATAGCGAACCGATCCACGTGCCGGGCGCCATCCAGCCCCTGGGCGTGCTGCTCGCCTTCGGCGCGGACGGAACGCTGCGGTATGCCAGCGAAAATGCGGCCCAGGCGCTGAATGCCCCCCTTGCGCTCGGCGCGCCCTGCCTGCCCGGGGCGCTGCCCGCGGTCCTGGCGGATTACCTTTCCACCTGGCTGGATAACTCCGACCCCATTTTCGACCCGCTGACCATGGCGCTGGGCGCCATCACCTATGACGTGATCGGCCACCGCAACGCCAACGGCCTGACCATCATCGAGCTGGAACAGCGCGCCGACAGCACCGGCATCGCGGAGCCCGAGCGCATCTATCGCAGCATAGAGCGGGTCCGCAGGCAGCGCGACATCCAGGGCCTGCTGGACAGCATGGTCCGCGAAGTGCAGCGCGCCACGGGCTTCGACCGGGTGATGGCCTACCGCTTCCATCCCGACGACAGCGGCGAGATCGTCGCCGAACAGCACCGGGACTCGCTGGATGACTGGGTGGGCCGCCGCTATCCCGCCGGGGACATTCCCGCGCAGGCGCGCCGCTTGTATACGGTGAACACGCTGCGCCAGATCGCCGACGCCAACTACCAGCCGGTCCGGGTGCTGGCCGCGCCGTCCTCCGATCCGCACCCGCTCGACATGAGCTTCTGCGTGCTGCGCAGCGTATCGCCCATCCATCTGGAATACATGGCGAACATGGGCGTGCGGGCATCGATGAGCCTGTCGCTGGTGATCGGCGGCCGGCTCTGGGGAATGATCGCCTGCCATCACCACACGCCCCGGCCCATCCCCTACCCCGTCCGCCTGGCATGCGAGGCGCTAGCGCAGGTGCTGTCCGCCGCCCTGGCCAATATCGAAGGCAGCGAACGCGCCGAACAGGCCCGCCAGAGCGCCGGGCTGGTCAGCCAGCTGGCCGAGCGCGTGTCCGCCTCGGAAAACGTGCCTCAGGCGCTGTCCCTCGGAAAAGAGACCCCTGCGTCGCTGATCCCCAGCGATGCCGCGCTTTGCCTCTGGGGCAACAGCGTGACGGTGTTCGGCGGCATCGCGCCGCGCGGTGAACTGGCCGGCATTCTTTGCGCCCTGGACCAGAGCGGCCAGCGCCTGGTCCACACCACCAACATCGCTCGCGACTATCCAGAACTGCAAACCGATCTGGTGCCGTACGCGGGCCTGCTGGCGTGCAAGTTCGACCCCATGAACAACGGCTGGCTGATCTGGCTGCGCAAGGAGCAGATCGAAACCGTCGTATGGGGCGGCAAGCCTGAAAAACAGTATGCCGTGGGCAGCCTGGGGCCGCGGCTGACGCCTCGGGGTTCGTTCGAGGCCTGGCAGGAAGTCGTGCGGGGTATCTGCACGCCTTGGCTGCCCGCCGAACTGGAAGCCGCCGACAACCTGCGCGACGAACTGTCCCACATCGCCACCAGCCGCGCCGTCGACGTGGATCGGGCGCGCACCGCCCTGCTGGCGATGCTGGGCCACGATCTGCGCGACCCGCTGCAGTCCATCTCGATGGCCGCCACCCTGCTGTCCCAGACAGACTCGGGCGCCCGCATGGGCGAACGCATCCGCTACTCCAGCGGCCGGATGCAGCGGCTGATTTCGCAAGTGCTGGACCTGTCCCGCCTGCAAGGGGGGCTCGGGCTGGGCATCGAAAAGCGGCTGTGCGACCTGTCCGGGCTGATCAACAGCCTGATCGAGGAAAAGCGCCAGGCCTATCCGGGCCTGCGCATCGAGCCCGACGTGCCCCCCGGCCTGACCCTGATGGCCGACACCGACCGCATGGCGCAAGTCATCACCAACCTGATGAGCAACGCGCGCCAGCATGGCGCGCCGCGCCAGCCTATCATCGTCAGGGCCGCGCAGGCGGACGACACCATCGAACTGCGCGTCGTCAATCACGGCGGGCCCATCGCCGAAGACCTGCTGGCGCATCTTTTTTCGCCCTTCAAGCCGGAATCGATGGGGCAGCCGCGTAACCGCAACGGCCTGGGACTGGGCCTGTACATCGCCGAGCAGGTCGTGCGCGACC
>RCUK01000120.1_pt1 | contig 95275 bp, 91 predicted proteins | sample 2166381 | NCBI WGS metagenome assembly RCUK01 (sample SAMN09932809, study PRJNA488358) | compost metagenome | isolation source: compost soil in an enriched community | place: Germany: Experimental Botanical Garden | reverse complement strand
CGCCGATGATAGTGGACGGACGTCTGTGAAAGTAGGTCATCGTCAGGCTTTTATTCCGCAAAACCCCACAGGTATCCCCTGTGGGGTTTTGTCTTTGTAAACCCCTCGCAGCTGACGCCGCGAGGGGTTTTTTCATGGGGCCGAGCGTTTACCGCAAGACCTGGCGCGGGAGGACGGGCCGCGCCGGAACATCAGGGCAACTGACGGCGCAGCGCGGCAAAAAAGAGTTCGGACTGCAGGCGTTCGCTCTGGACTTGGGCGGCGACCTTGGCCGCCAGATCCGGATTGACGGGTTTTAAGGGGCGTCCCGTTGATTGCGCCAGCACCTGCGCCATGCAGGCGCGCTCGAGAAAGAAGAGATCGTCGTAGGCATAGTCCAGGCGGTCGCCGCAGACCACGACACCGTGATTGCCCAGAAACACGATATCCGCGCCCTGCATGGCGTGAGCGATGCGTTCGCCTTCGCTGACGTCCAGCGCCAGGCCGTTGTAGTGCTCGTCGATGGCCAGGCGTCCGTGAAAGCGCATCGCGTTCTGAGACAAGGCGGTGTCGAGCCCCCGGTCCGACGTGAGCGTCAACGCCGTGGCATAGGGCATGTGTGTGTGCAGCACACAGGCCTTGCCGGCGATGCGATGGATGGCGGCGTGGATGAACATGGCCGTGGGTTCGACGTCATGACGGCCAGCGAGCTTGTTGCCGTGGGCGTCGATCAGCACGATGTCGTCCGCCTGCACTTCGTGCCACATCAGGCCGCGCGGGTTAAGCAGGAAATGGTCGGGATCGCCGGGAAGCGCCACGCTGAAGTGGTTGCAGACGCCTTCGCCCAGGCCGTGGGCGGCGGCGGCCCGCAGCGCCAGCGCCAGGTCGGCCCGCAATGCGGCGACGGGTTCGGCGTGAAATAGCGCGTTGGCGAAGCGGGGTTCTTGATTCATGGAGGCGTTCCTGGAGACGGATCAGGGTTGAGAATCGAAGGGAGTCAGAGCCAGCCGGCCGTACGGAACAGGCCGGGGACACGATCCAGTGTCGATACGGTAGCGTCCGGCCGGTAGTCAGGCAAGGGCTGGCGGCCAGTACCGCGGTCGATCCATACGCAACGAAACCCGATGTCGCGGGCGGCCGCGTGGTCCAGATGAGGGCTGGCGCAAATGTGGACGACCTCGTCGGGGGTGACGCCGAGGCGCTCGTGAGCATGCGCGAAAATTTTGCGAGACGGTTTGTAGGCACCGGCCTGTTCGGCCGTGATGACGAGGTCGATATGTCCGCCCAGTTGCGCGACGTTGCCGGCGATGATGCTGTCGTCCGTGTTCGAGATGATGCATAGCCGGAAGCCGGCCTGTTTCAGCGCGGCCAGCGTCGCGACGACTTCCGGAAACGGGGGCATCGCGGAAATGCTGTCCGTGAGGATGTTGGCGTCTTCGGGCCGCTGCGCAAGACCGAAATCATCCATGGCGAGGCGCAGGGCTTCCCGGGAAACATCGGCGAAAAGACGGTGTGGCGGCGTGCGCTCCAGGCGGTGCTCGTGTTCATCGTAGGCGCGAAGGAATTGTTGGGCGGTGGGCATTTGGCGCGTAGTCGGGGAGGCGGCCAGAATGCGGGCCACGGCGGCCTGCAGGCCTTCGTCCCATTGGATGAGCGTCCCGTAGCAGTCGAAGGTAAGCCATTGGGGACGGGGCAGATGGTCTAGCGGCATGTCGGATTCCTTGGACGTGGAGTGAACCTCAGCGTAGGCGCCGCCGGCACAGTTGTAAAATTAATAAATACACTCTAGATAGTTGACCTTTCAATATCGAGATCTCATGCTGGATCTGGAACTACTTAAAACCCTGGTCTGCGTCGTGGATGAAGGCAGTTTCACGCGCGCCGCGCACCGCGTGCACCGGACTCAGTCGACGGTGAGCCAGCAGGTGCGCAAGCTTGAGCAGAGCGTGGGCAAGACCTTGCTGTGGCGGGACAGGACCGGCGGCAACGTGTCGGCGACCGAGGACGGCGAACTGATGCTGGCCTATGCACGGCGGCTCTTGGCAATTGCCGGCGAGGCCGAGCATGTGCTGTCGGCGCCCAGGGCGGCGCAAGTGCTGCGGCTAGGAGTGCCCGAGGATTTCGATGTGGCGCGGTTGACCGCGTTGCTGGCCGGTTTTGCGGCAAACCACGCGGACGTGCGCCTGGAAACCCTTAGCGGCATGAGCGCCGACCTGCGCGCCGGGCTGGCGTCGGGGGACCTGGATCTGGCGCTCGTCAAGCGCGAGCCCGGCGACGGGCCTTGCCTGGGCGCATGGCCGGAACGCCTGGTCTGGGTGGGCGGGCGCCAGTGGAGGCCGGACGCGGCCGTGGTGCCGCTGGTGTTGTTTCCTCAGGGATGCATCTATCGCAAGCGGATGATCTACGCGCTGGAGAGCGCGGGGCGGCCTTGGCATGTGGCGTATCACAGCCATAGCCTGGCGGGCGTGCAGGCCGCGGTCGCTGCCGGGTTGGGCGTGAGCCTGCTGCCGGCATTTGCGCGCCTGGAGACGCACGCGGAATTGGGCGCAAAGGACGGCTTTGCGGCGGTGCCGCTCACGGAGCTGGCGATCATCGGCGGCCAGCACGCCTTGAGCCCCATCGAACAGGACCTTCTGGCGGCGTTGAAGCAGGCCATCGGCGGCGACGACAAGGCGCTGCCGGCAGGCGCCGGCGATCAGCCCAGATCGCCATCCACGTAAAACCACTGGCCGCCTTCCAGGACAAATCGGCTGGTCTCGTGCATCCGGCTGGCGCGGCCCGCCTGCCGGCTTCTGGCGACGAATTCCACAGTGGCGTGACTGGCATCCTGCGTAGCCGCCGCCTTGATTTCCAGGCCCAGCCATTTCAGGTCGGGCGGATTCGGGGCAAGCGATTCGGGACGCGTGCTGGGATGCCAGGTCGCAAGCAGGTACGGCAGCTTGTCCAGCACGAAGGCGCTATAGCGGGAGCGCATGAGGGCTTCGGCAGTGGGCGCCTGCATCGCGAGGGGGCCGTCATGCCAGCGTCCGCAGCAGTCGGGATACGGGCGGGCGCCGCCGCAAGGGCAGGGCGTCTTCGAGGTGCTGGATTTCTTGGACACGTGGGATGGCGGGGCACTCAGGCCAACAGGTCGTTGTATTCGGGGTGGCGGCGCATGTAGGCATCGGCGTAGGAGCACAAGGGCCGGACCTTCCAGCCGTTGGCGCGTGCCGCCAGCAGCGCCTGGCGGGTCAGTTCGGCCGCGATGCCGCGTCCGCCGACCGCGCTGGGGACGCCGGTGTGGGTGATGGCCATGGCGCCGCCCTGCAGCTGGTAGTCCAGCACGCACAGCACGCCGTCTACGGTGGCGGTGAAGCGGGAGCGGGCGGTGTCTTGCGTGACGGAAATCATTCGGCAGCCTTTTTGGGGTGAGGGCGGGGCCGCAGCCCCGTTTCATGGCTTCCAGGATACCAGCGCCGCCGCCCCGTCCGGCCTGGAGGAGCCGTCCCCTTCAGCGATGCAAGGTTTTCAGCAGCGCGGTGAGTTGCGAATCGCGCGCCTCGACCAGATCGGCGATGCTGCGATGGCCGGCTTCGGCGTTGACGCCTTCGATCAGGCGCCGCTGCAATTCGGGCGTGACGTCGGGTGCGCCCAGGTCGTCCCACCAGGTCTGCACGGGCCCCAGCAGATGGTGCATGAAATGCGCCAGGCCGCCTTCGCCGCCGCCAAGGTTGAACGTCATGTGCGGGCCGAACAGGGCCCAGCGCAGGCCGGGGCCTTGCGAGACCGCGGCATCGATGTCGGCCACCGTCGCGACGTTTTCGGCGGCCAGGTGTATGGCTTCACGCCAGAGCGCCGCTTGAAGGCGATTGGCGATGTGGCCGGGCACTTCCTTGTTGAGGCGGATGGGGTGCTTGCCCATGCTGCGATAGAACGCGATGCTGCGGTCGATCGTGGCGGCAGACGTCTGAGAGCCCCCCACCACCTCCACCAGCGGGATCAGGTGGGGCGGGTTGAACGGGTGGCCGATGACGAAGCGCTCGGCGTGCCGGCAGCGGGATTGCAGGCGGCTCATGATCAAGCCGGACGAACTGGAGGCGACGATCGCGTGCGGAGGCAGGATGGCATCCATGCGCTCGAAAAGATCTATCTTGAAGTCCTCGCGCTCGGGCGCGTTTTCCTGCACGAAATCCACGCCGGCCAGGGCCGCTTCCAGATCGGGTTCGAAGCGCAGCGCGTCGGGCGAGGCGCCCGGCTGCACGTGTCCCAGTTCGGTCAGGACAGGCCATGCGGCCTGTACGCGGGCGCGGGTCTGGCCTTCCGCATGGGCGCCGGGATCGCTGACCACGACTTCCAGGCCGTGGGCCAGGAACAGCGCGGCCCAACTGGCGCCGATGGTGCCCGCGCCGACAACGGCGACGCGGCGGATGTCGAGGGAGCTGGGCGTGGCGGTGCTGGACATGCGGGTCTCCTGTTCTTGGGTGCGGTGTCATTGTGAAGCAAACGCCGGGGCGTTGCCACGCCGGCGCGGTCACGGCAAGATGGCGGATCTTCCCCCGACGCTTGGAGCCGTGGATGAATGCAACACCCGTCCCAGGGGCCGTGCCGTACTTCTGCCAGTGGGAGTCCGCGCATCTGGCCGGCGCGATCATCCGCAAGGAGCTGGCGCTGGCCGACGATCCCGCCTGGCGCGCGTCGGGCGCACGGGACATTGACGAATATGTGCGCTGGGCCAGCCACGTCTGCGGCATGGCATGCCTGAAGATGGTGTTGGCGGCCCGCGGCGGCCAGACGCATCCCACGCTGGAACTGGCCCGCCGCAGCCTGCCCTTTGGCGCCTACGTCGAGCAGCCGGATGGCGGCATCAAGGGCCTGATCTACGCGCCGTTCGTGCGCTATGTCGCCGACGTGTTCGGGCTGGAGGCCCAGGTGCGCGTCGACCTGCCGGCCGCTGGATTGCCGGCGTTATTGGCGCAGGCCGAGTATTTCATGGCCTCGGTGCATCCCTGGATACGCTGGCCGGAGCGGCAGCCGCCCGGGAAGGGCGGGCACCTGGTGCTGGTGACGCGCGCGACGCCGGACTCGGTGACGTTTCATAATCCATCGGGCGAGCCGGGGACGCAGGCGGATGTCGAGCTGCCGCTGGCGGTGTTCGACGCCTTCTTCGCGGGGCGCGGCGTGGCGATCCTGAAGGCGGGCTAGGCGCCGCCAGCCTCAGGCATTGCGTGCGCGGCGCAGATGCCGCCATGTCAGCACGGCCGCGGCCAGATAGCCGATCGCGATGACGGTATACGCGGCGGGCAGGCTGGCGTTCCAATCCGGCAGCAGGTGCAGGATGGTGCCCATGACCGCGACGCCGACCAGCGCGCCCGATTGGCGGTTGGCGTTCAGGGCGGCGGCCGCGCTGTTGGCGTGGCGCTTGCCGGACACCTGCATGACGACGCTGGTCATTGCCGGCACCGCGATCCCCACGCCAAGATTGGCCAGCGCAACGACAATTGCCAACGGCCAGTAGGCGATATCCGGCGAGAAGGCGAAGATGCCGGCCGCGCTCATCGCCGCGGCGAGCGATACGCCTCCCAACAGCGAGGCCGAGACATTCCAGCGGGCCGACACGCGGCCGGAGATCAGGTTGCCGATGGAGAACACCGCCAGCATCGGCACCAGCTGGATGCCGGTCTGCAGCGCATCGGCGCCGCGCGCGTGCTGCAGGAACAGGCTGAGCAGAAAGAGCTGGCCGTAGGCCGCGAGGTTGATCAGAAAACCCACGCCGTTGGCGGCGGCAAACTGAGTCGTCGCGAAGAGCGCGCGCGGGATGATGGGGTCGGCATGGCGCCGTTCACGCCGCACCAGCAGCGCCACCGCCGCCACGCACAGGACCGCCGTGCCGGCGATGCGGGCGGACGTCCAGCCGTAGGCATTGCCCTGGATCAGCACGAAGCATAGCGAGGACAGCGCAACGACGCCCAGCACGTGACTGACCGGGTTGAGCGCGCGGGGACGGCGCGGCGCCGCCTGGATGCGGCGGCGCGCCAGCCACAGGCCGGCCAGCCCCAGCGGGATATTGATGAGAAAGATGCCGCGCCAGCCGAACTGGTGGATCAGGACGCCCCCCAGCAGGGGGCCGGACGCGCCCGCGACCGCCACGATCGCCGACCATGCGGCCAGCATGCGGTTGCGCACCTGTTCGTCGTCATAGGCGTGGGTGAGCAGGCTGAGCGAGCTGGGCATGAACAGCGCGGCGCCCACGCCCTGCAGCATGCGGGCGGCGATCAGGGTATTCGCGTCCGGAGCCAGGCCGCACAGCAGGGACGCCACCGTGAACACGCCCAGGCCGGCCAGATAGAGGGTTTTGGCGCCATAGCGGTCGGCCAGCGCGCCGGCCACCAGCAACAGGGCGGCGAAGGTGAGCGTGTAGCCGTCCACGATCCAGACCAGGTCGGTCAGCGGCACGGTGAACTGGACGGCGATGCTGGGCAGCGCCACGTTGACGACCGTGACATCCAGCATGGCCATCACGAATCCGATGGCCAGGGTGACCAGCGGCAGCCAGCCGGCGATGACGGGCGGGGCATCCAGTGATGGCGTGGGGGCTTGGTGGCAGACGGAACGCATGGCGGGAATTTCTGAGCGGCTGGTGAGGGGGGAAGCTTAAGAGGTTTCCGGAATGCAAAAAAGCTGAATAACTGCTTTATAGTCATGCAAAATTGCATCGGATGGGGGCGACATGGATTGGGACAATGCCAGAGTTTTCCTGGCCATTCATCGGGTAGGCACGCTGCGCGGGGCCGCCGCCCTGCTGCAAATCGACCAGGCCACCGCGGGCAGGCGCCTGGCGGCCCTGGAGTCGTCGCTGGACGCGCGGCTGTTCCTGCGCACGCCCGGCGGCTATGTGCCCACCGCGGCGGGCGAGCTCGCGTTTGCCGCGGCCGAGCGCATGGAGCAGGCCGCCGACCAGCTCCAGCGCCAAATGCAGGGGCTGGACCACCGGCTGTCGGGCGTGGTCCGCGTCGCGACCTCTGAAACGGTGGCCCGCTACTTCATCATGGAGGCCATACGCCGGGTCCATGCGCAGCACCCGGACATCCGGGTAGTGCTTTCCACGGCGATCCAGATCAGCAATCTGACGCGCCGCGAAGCGGACCTGGCGATCCGGAACATCAAGCCCGACAATCCCGACCTGATCCAACGCCATCTGGCGCGCAAGGAAGTGGGACTGTACGCGTCGCGCGCGTATCTGGCCGCGCATGGAGAACCGCGTCCGGGCACCGCGTTCGCGGGGCACACGCTGGTGGCGTATCAGCAATCGGTCCTTCCCGGGTGGTCGGATGCCTTCTGCGGCGAGCCCACCGGCAACGGCCGCATCGGGGTCGAGGTCAATAGCGGCCTGATGATCATCGAGGCGGTGGCGGCCGGACTGGGCATTGGCGAACTGCCCACGCATATGGCGCCGGATCATCCCGACCTGGTGCGCATCTGGCCGGGCCGCAGCGAAGCCTACGATCTGTGGCTGGTGATGCATGGCGATCTGAACCGCACCGCGCGGGTGCGGGCGGTGGCCGACGCGATCGTCGAGGTCTTCGAAGAGGACAAGTAGCGGCGCCACGGAAGCCAACGGCGGCTTGTGGGCCCGAGCCACAGGCGCTAAGGTTGGCCTGCCCGCAGGAAAACCACGACTACAGGAGTTGCGCGTGTCCGATCTTTGGCGTTTGTCCGCAGTTGAGCTTGCCGCACTTGTCCGCAAGCGTGAGGTGTCCGCAGTCGAGGCCGCGCAAAGCGCGCTGGCCCGGTTGGACGCCGTCAATCCCGCCATCAACGCGGTGGTGGACCACCGCCCCGATACCGTGCTGGCCCAGGCCGCCGAGGTGGATGCCGCCCTGGCGCGCGGCGAAGCCCCTGGCCTGCTGGCGGGCGTGCCCGTCACCGTCAAGGTCAACGTGGACCAGGCGGGTTTCGCCACCACCAACGGCGTGGGCCTGCAGAAGGATCTGATCGCCGCGGTGAACAGCCCCGTGGTGGACAACCTGCGGCGGGCGGGCGCGGTCATCCTTGGCCGCACCAATACCCCGGCGTTTTCGCTGCGCTGGTTCACCGGCAACGCATTGCACGGCGACACCCTCAATCCGCGCAACCCGGCGCTGACGCCGGGCGGCTCGTCGGGCGGCGCGGCATCGGCGGTGGCCGCGGGCATCGGGCATCTGGCGCACGGCACGGACATCGCGGGCTCGATCCGCTATCCCGCCTACGCTTGCGGCGTGCATGGCCTGCGCCCCTCGCTGGGCCGGGTGCCCGCCTATAACGCCGCCTTGCCCGAACGTTCCATCGGGGGGCAGCTTACGGCCGTGTCGGGCCCCCTGGGCCGCAGTATCGCCGACCTGCGGCTCGGACTGGCCGTGCTGTCCGCCCCGGACCCCCGCGACCCGTGGTGGACGCCGGCGCCGCTGGTCGGCCCGGACGCGCCGCGCCGGGCCGCGCTGTGCGTGAACCCGGAGGGCATGGACACCGAGCCCGCCGTCGTGAAGGCGCTGCAGGAAGCGGCGCGGCGGCTGAGCGAAGCCGGCTGGACAGTGGACACGCTGGACGCGATTCCGCCGATGCAGGAGGCCGCGGATCTTCAGATACGCATGTGGATGGCGGATGGCTACGACGCCATGGTGGCGGCCGCCGAGAAAGAGGGCGACCGCGGCGCGCTGGTCGCGCTGGCTGGCCAACGCGACAGGGCCGCCAGCGCCGACCTGGCCAGTTTTTCGGCGGTGCTGACCCGGCGCGCGACGCTGACGCGCCTGTGGGAATTGTTTTTCGCGGATTATCCGGTGCTGCTGCTGCCGGTGTCGGCCGAGCTGCCTTTCCCCGACAAGCTGGACCTGCAGGGCGATGCCGCGTATGCGCGAGTCTGGCGGGCGCAGACGACCCAGATCGGCGTGCCGTTCATGGGCCTTCCCGGGCTTTCCGTCGCCATGGGCAGCGCCATGAGCAGCGCGGGGCCCAGCCCGGTCGGCGTGCAGGTGGTGGCGGGGCGCTACCGCGAAGACCTGTGCCTGGCGGCGGGCGAAATCATCGAGGCGGCGGGCGAACCCATCCGCATCGCCGAACCCGCGCCGCGCTAGCAGGCCACGAGGCGTCGCCGCGCGCCCGCCCGCCTACTTGGCGAAGCGGACCCGGAGCACGCCGAGGTCGCCGTAGACTAATTCGAGGTCCCTATTGGCGGGCACGTCCAGGAAGCCGGCATAAGAGCCGGTGATGACGTGCTGGCCGGCCGCGAGGCCCAGGCCTTGTTCGCGCAAGAAGTTGGCCAGCCAATACAGCCCGGCCTTGGGGCGCTCGTTCGGGTGGATGCCGGCGTGCTGCTCGATTTCGGCGCCGTCCACGGACAGCGTGAGGTTCATGCTGCTGGGCGCGGCGTCAGGCGACGCGATGCGCGGACCCAGCACCAGTCCCAGATTGAACATGTGGTCGGCCAGAAGCTCGGGCAGGCTGGCATGCTCCGGGGACGCGTACCGGCAGCCCAGCACTTCGAGCGCAAGGCGCGCGCCGCCGATGGCGGCATCGATTTCGGCTTCGGTGTAGGGGGCATCGCGGGCGGGCAGATCCCGGGCGATTTCGAATGCGATTTCCGGTTCGATGCGCACGATGTCCGCGCTCGCGGGGATCGGACCGGCGCCGGCATCGGCGGCTGTCGATGCATAGATGGGAGCGACGACGGTCTTTTCGGGCGAAGGCAGTGCGCTCTTCCAGGCGGCGATGCGGTCTTGCCTGGTCTCGCGCAGCAACTGCGCGGTGCGTTGCTGCACGGCGAAGGCCTGGCCCAGCGACTGCGGGCGGCAGGCGGCGGGCAGGCGCGGTCCGGCGATGCCGGAATCGCGGGCGGCGATCAGGTAGCGGGCGGCATCAAGGCTGCCAGGATAGTCTTCGAATCGGATCTGCATGCGTTCAGGTCCCCAGATACAGCATGATCCAGAGAACGATCATGGCGATCAGGCCCAGCCAGCAGGAACCCCAGAAGCCGACGATCGGCCATTTCAGGGACAGGGGTGTCTTCTTGGGATCGACGTGGCCGAGCAGGTCATTGGCGTTGCCGACGAGCCAGAAGCGCGTGCCCGGAAACATCAGGCGGAAGAAGTAGTCGAGCATGATCGCCGCCTGGATCGACAGCGGATACTGACTGAACGGGCGGTGCTGCAGAAAGGGGTGCTTCAGGGTGGCGTTGATCTGCTTGCTCTTGAAGAAGAACAGGACGATGCCGCTGATCGAGCAGGTGATGAAGCACAGCACGAAGAGGCTGAAGGCCATGGCCATGACTGGTGAATGCATGGGAGATCTCAAAAATGCGCGGCGGCGCCGCGTCGGGATGAAAAGAAGGCGGAACGAAAACTCTGGCCGTATTGTAGAAGGCTTGGCGCGGCCGCGTGTTCAGGGCCGCGTCAGGGCTCGCGCCCGGCGCTCAGGGCTCGCGTCCCGGCGCGATGGCGGGGGCGCGGACGGCGGCGGTTCAGCCGCGCACCTGGCCCTCGCCGGTCAGTATCCATTTCAGCGTGGTCAAGCCTTCCAGCCCCACGGGGCCGCGCGCATGCAGCCGATTCGTGGAGATTCCGATCTCGGCGCCCAGGCCGTATTCGAAGCCGTCGGCAAAGCAGGTCGGAAGATTGACGTAGACCGAACTGGAGTCGACCTCGCGCTGGAAGCGCTGCGCCGCGGACAGGTCTTCCGTGACGATGGCCTCGGTGTGGCCCGATCCCCAGCGCGCGATATGTTCGAGCGCGTCGTCCAGCGTGTCGACGATGCGCACGGCCAGGATCGGCCCCAGAAATTCCGTGGCCCAGTCTTCCTCGGAGGCCGGCGTGGCGTGCGGCAGCAGCGCCAGCGTGCGCGGGCAGCCGCGCAGTTCCACGCCGTGCTCGGCGAAGGCCGCGGCCAGGCTGGGCAAGATGGAGACCGCCGCCACCGCGTCGACCAACAGCGTTTCCATCGCGCCGCAGATGCCATAGCGATAGGTCTTGGCGTTGAAGGCGATGGCGTGCGCCTTGTCCGGGTCGGCGGCCGCGTCGATGTAGATGTGGCAGTTGCCGTCCAGGTGCTTGATGAGCGGCACGCGGGCCTCCTGGGAGAGGCGCGCGATCAGGCCCTTGCCGCCGCGGGGCACGATGACGTCGATGTGCTCGGTCATGGTGATGAGCTTGCCGACGGCGGCCCGGTCGGCGGTGGCCACGACCTGCACCGCGTCCTGCGGCAGGCCGGCGGCCGCAAGGCCCAACTGCACGATGCGGCCCAGCGCGATATTGGAGTGCAGCGCCTCGCTGCCGCCGCGCAGAATGGCGGCGTTGCCGGATTTCAGGCACAACGCGGCGGCATCGATGGTGACGTTGGGACGCGATTCGTAGATGATGCCGATCACGCCCAGCGGAACCCGCATCTGCGCGACGCGCATGCCATTGGGCCGCACGGTGGTGGCGGTGATGCTGCCGATGGGGTCGGGCAGGGCGGCGATCTGACGCAGGCCTTCGGCCATATGCGCCAGCGTCTTGTCCGATAGGGTCAGGCGGTCCAGCAGCGCCGGTTCCAGGCCATTGGCGCGGGCGGCGGCGACGTCCTGTTCGTTGGCGGCCTTCAGCTCGTCATGGCTGGCGGCCAGCGCGTCGGCCATGGCCAGCAGCGCCTGGTTCTTGGCGGCGCTGTTGGCGCGCATCATGGCGCGCGAGGCGCGGCGGGCATTCTCGCCCAGGGCGATCATGGCTTGTTCGATGGAGGACGAGGACATGGCGGCGTCGGTCATGGAGGTGGGGCGGCGCGGGCGCCGCCTGAAGAATCAGTGTATATCCGGCGGATGGCCGGGCGAAATCCGGTCGGCCGACCGGATGGGGGGCAAGGCGAAGGCGGCGGCTATGCCGCCTTCACGGTCGTCCGCCGGCGGCGGCGACGCGCAACGCCAGCCGGGTCATTTCTTCCCAGGGATCTGAAAGGCGCCCGGGCACGGACAGGCCCTTGATCAAGCGGTCGACTTCGTGGGCGTGCTGCACGGCGGCGGGCCAGACGCCGGGCTGGACCCGGCTCAGGGCCTGCAGCGCCAGGCGTTCGTGGGCGCCGAAGATGCGCAGGCGGCGCATCAGGCCGTTGACATCCTGGCCCAGCGCGCGCGCCTCGGCGACGCGGGCGAGCAGGCGGATTTCTTCGCCGACCGCCCACAGCACCAGCGGCAGGGCCTCGCCCTCGGCGCGCAAGCCATCGATCATGCGGATGGTGCGGCCGATGTCGCCGGCCAGCATCGCATCGCGCAGGCCGAACACGTCGTAGCGTGCCACGTTGAGCACGGCGCGCTCCACGTCCTGCGCCGCAAGCTGGCCTTCGGGGTACAGCAAGCCCAGCTTCTGGATTTCCTGGTGGGCGGCGAGCAGATTGCCTTCGACTTTGTCGGCCATCCATTGCAGCGTGGCGCTGTCGGCGCGCTGGTTCTGGCGGGCCAGCCGCATGCCGACCCAGGCGGGCAGGCGGCCCCGTTCGATGTTGGCGATGTCGACCATCATGCCGGCGCGGCTCAACGCCTGGACCCAGCGGCTTTCGCGGGTGGCCTTGTCCAGCCGGGGCAGGGCGATCAATACCAGGGTGTCCGGATCCGCCTGCTTTTCGGCCTGTTCGGCGAGTTTCGCCAGGGTGTCGGCGCCGGATTTGCCCGGCTTGCCGGTCGGGATCTTGATTTCAAGGATGCGGCGGTCGCCGAACAGCGACACGCTCTGGGTGGCGGCGGTGACGGAGCTCCAGTCGCTGCGCGCGTCCATGACCATGGACAGGCGCTCGGTGTAGCCGGCGTTGCGGGCGGACGCGCGCAGCGCGTCCACGGCCTCTGTTACCAGCAGAGGCTCGTCGCCGGACACCGTGTACAGCGGCGCCAGCCGGTTGCCCGGCCGCTGCAGGTGTTCGGCCAGGCGATCCGCGTCCAGAGGCTGTGCCATGAAACTAGCGCACGTTGGTCGGGTCGGTGACGGACGGCGTCTGCCACGGCGTGGGCACGCGCTGTTGCTGCGGCTGGTTCGGATCGAACAGCGGAACCTGGCCGTTTTCACCGCGTTCTTCCGCGTTTTCGAACGCCTTGCGCACGTCGGGTGCCGTGATACGGCGCAGCAGGCGCGATACCAGATCGCGCTGCATGGCCTTGAACAGGGTCTCGATCTGGCCCTGCTTGGCCTGCACGACCTGGTCGTCGTAAGGCATTTCGCGGTAGATGGACAGCGTCGTATCCGGGATCAGCGCGCGGCCTTCGGCGTCGATCAGGCGGAACGTGTAGTTGATGCCGAGTTCGTAGGATTCGACACGCCCTTGGGCGTTCAGCGAGACCTCGCGCAAGGTGCGCGAATCGGACACCTGCTGAAGAATGGCCTGAGCTTCCTTGGGCTTTTCCACCAGTTTCGTGTCGGGTGACGCCGCGCGCAGGGCGCGGCGCACATCGGCGCCGAATTGGGTGTTGTCCGGGATGCCCACGTACATTCTTTCGAACGGCATCGGGGTCACGCCGCGCAGCGCGAAGCCGCAGGCGGTGAGCAGCATGAACAGCGCCAGGCAGGCGCCGCGCAGCAGCCAGGATTGGCGGGGAAGATGCGTTTGTTGCCCGGCGAAGTGCATGCTTGACCTCATCAGCCTACGACGTTGACCAGTTTGCCCGGCACCACGATGACGCGCTTGGGCGGACGGCCTTCCAGGAAACGGGTGACCTCTTCCTGGCTGGCGGCGAGCGCCTCGATGTCTTCCTTGGCGGCCTTGGCGGCCACGCGGATGGAGCCGCGCAACTTGCCGTTGACCTGAAGCATCAGCTCGATTTCGTCGGCGACCAGCGCGGCCTCGTCCACGTGCGGCCACGGCGCGTCGAGCAGATCGCCCAGTTCCTTGGCGTAACCGAGGTCCTGCCACAGGTGCCAGGTGATGTGCGGGACGACCGGGTACAGCACGCGCAGCAGCACGCCCAGCGTCTCGGCGTATGCCGCGTCGGCGGGGGCGCCTTCGGGCAGCTTGGCGTCGTCGATGGCGTTCAGCATCTTCATGCAGGCGGACACGACGGTGTTGTACTGGATGCGCTGGTAGTCGTAGTCGGCCTGCTTCAGCAGCGAGTAGACCTCGCGGCGCAGGTCCTTGACGGCGGCCGGGGCTTGCGTCCAGTCGGCGCCGTGGGCCAGGCCGCGCGCCACTGCGTCGCGTTGCGCGTAGCTGATCGACCAGAGGCGGCGCAGGAAGCGGTTGGAGCCTTCGACGCCGGAATCGGACCACTCGAGCGTCTGCTCGGGCGGGCTGGCGAACATGACGAACAGGCGGGCCGTGTCGGCGCCGAGCGTATCGATCAGCGATTGCGGATCCACGCCGTTGTTCTTGGACTTGGACATCGTGCCCACGCCGCCATAGACGATGGCGGAGCCGTCCGACTTCAGCTTGGCGCCGACGATGGCGCCGCGGTCGTCGTAGACGTTGTCGACGTCTTCGGGCCAGAAGTACTCGATGCCGCCCTGGGCGGTCTTGCGCGAATAGATGTGGTTCAGCACCATGCCCTGGCACAGCAGCTTGGTGAAGGGCTCGTCGAAGTTCAGCAGGCCCATGTCGCGCATGACCTTGGTCCAGAAACGCGCATACAGCAGGTGCAGCACGGCGTGCTCGATGCCGCCGATGTACTGGTCCATCGGCATCCAGTAGTCATTGCGCGCATCGACCATGGCGGTGTCGTTGCCAGGCGAGGTGTAGCGCATGAAGTACCAGGACGAGTCCACGAAGGTGTCCATCGTGTCCGTTTCGCGGCGCGCGGGCTTGCCGCAGCTGGGGCAGGCGCAGGACAGGAAGGCTTCGTTCTTGGCCAGCGGGTTGCCGCTGCCGTCGGGGATCAGGTCATCGGGCAGGACCACGGGCAGGTCTTTTTCCGGCACCGGGACGGGGCCGCAATCCGCGCAGTGGATGATGGGGATGGGGGTGCCCCAGTAGCGCTGGCGCGAGATGCCCCAGTCGCGCAGGCGCCAGGTGGTCTGCTTTTCGCCCAGGCCTTGCGCGCCGAGATCCACGGCGATGGCGTCCACGGCTTCCTTGTAGGCCAGGCCGTCGTACTTGCCGGAGTTGATGGTGCGGCCCGACTGCTTGTCGCCGTACCATTCCTGCCAGGCGCCGGTGGAGTATTCCTTGCCCGCCACGTCCACGACCTGAACGATGGGAAGGCTGTATTTCTTGGCGAAGGCGAAATCGCGCTCGTCGTGCGCCGGCACGCCCATGACGGCGCCGTCGCCGTAGGTCATGAGCACGTAGTTGCCGACCCAGACCTCGACCTCGGCGCCCGTGACCGGGTGCGTGACGAACAGGCCGGTGGGCATGCCTTCTTTTTCGCGCGTGGCCATTTCGGCCTCGGTCGTGCCGCCCAGCTTGCACTGTTCAATGAACGCGGCCAGTTGCGGATTGGCGCGCGCGGCATGCGTGGCCAGGGGGTGTTCCGGCGCCACGGCGCAGAAGGTCACGCCCATGATCGTGTCGGCGCGGGTCGTGAAGACGTACAGCTTGCCGTCCTGGATCAACCGGCCATCCTGGCCGGCGATCTTGTGCGGGAAGGCAAAGCGCAGGCCTTCGGACTTGCCGATCCAGTTTTCCTGCATCAGGCGCACGCGTTCCGGCCAGCCGGGCAGATCGTTCTGCACGGCGCCCAGCAGTTCGTCGGCGTAGTCGGTGATGCGCAGGTAGTAGCCGGGGATCTCGCGCTTTTCGACGAGCGCGCCCGAGCGCCAGCCGCGTCCGTCGATGACCTGTTCGTTGGCCAGCACGGTCTGGTCCACCGGATCCCAGTTGACGACCTGGGTCTTGCGGTAGGCCACGCCCTTTTCGAGCATCTTCAGGAACAGCCACTGGTTCCACTTGTAGTACTGCGGATCGCAGGCGCACATTTCGCGCGACCAGTCGATCGCGAGCCCCATCGCCTTCATCTGCTTCTTCATGTAGGCGATGTTGTCGTACGTCCACTTGGCGGGCGGCACCTTGGACTTGATGGCGGCGTTTTCCGCCGGCATGCCGAAGGCGTCCCAGCCCATGGGCATCAGTACGTTGTAGCCGCGCATGCGCAGCTGGCGGGCCATCATGTCATTGATGGTGTAGTTGCGCACGTGGCCCATGTGCAGCTTGCCGCTGGGATAGGGCAGCATGGAGCAGGCGTAGAACTTGGGCTTTTCGGAGCCGTCGGGGTTCGTGGCGTGTTCGTGGACCAGATAGACGTCCCGGGCCTGCCAGTCTTGGTGGGCGGCCGCTTCGACGGTAGTGGGGAGGTAGCGTTCCTGCATGGGCTCGTGCGCGGTGGCGAAAAGGGGTGAGCCGCCCCATCGCGCCGGGGCGCGGAGACGGTCAAAACCCCTGATTATAGGAGGTGCTAGGCGCGGGCAGGGGGAGAGGCCGTTTCGGGGATGCGCGCGCTTGACGCCAGGGCGCCATAAGCCAGCGTGACGGCTCCCAGGACGGCGCCCGCGGTGACCACGCCGGGCCAGCCAAAATGGGCGTACAGCCAGGACGATACCAGCGAACCGGACGCTCCGCCGATGAAGTAGCAGGTCACGTAGCCCGCGGTCAGGCGGCTGCGGGCTTCGGGCCGCAGGCGGTAGATGGCGCTGGTGTTGGTGACATGCACGCCCTGGATCGCCAGATCCTGTACCAGGATGCCGGCCAGCAGGGCGATGACCGAGGCCTGGCCGAAGGCCATGAGGCCCCAGGACCCCAGGAGCAGCAGCAAGCCGACGCGGGTAGCCAGGTTGCCCAGGCCGCGGTCGGCAAGCCGTCCGAAGCGATTGGCGGCATAGGCGCCCGCGGCGCCCGCCAGGCCGAACAGGCCGATGGTCGTGTTGCTGTATTGGTAGGGCGGGCTGGCCAGCAGGAAGGTGAGCGGCGTCCACAGCATGCTGAAGGCGGCGAACAGCAGGCCGCCCAGCAGGGAACGGGCGCGGAACAGGGGTTCTTCGATGAACATGCGCAGGATCGAGCCCAGCAGGCGGGGGTAGCTCATCGACGTGGGGCTCTGGTAGCGGGGCAGCACGCGCCACAGCGCCGCGGACATGGCCAGCATCAGAATGGCGGCCACCCAATACACCGTGCGCCAGCTTCCCACGTCCGCCAGCGCTCCGGCAACCGTCCGGGCCAGCAGGATGCCCAGCAGCAGTCCGCTCATGACCGTGCCGACGGCCTTGCCCCGCTCATGCGGCGCGGCCAGCGTGGCGGCGAACGGCACCAGGATCTGGGCCACGACGGACAGCATGCCGGTCAGGGCGGTGCCGACGATCAGGGCGGCGATGTTGGTGGCGAAGGCGGAAATCAGCAATCCGCCGGCCGCCAGCAGGTTCATCACGACGATCAGGCGGCGGCGCTCGAACATGTCGCCCAAGGGCACCAGCAGCATCAGCCCCACCGCGTAGCTCAACTGCGCGGTGGTGACGATGGCGCCCGCCGCGGCGTTCGACAGGGCGAACTGTTCGCCGATGGTGTGCAGCAAGGGCTGTGCATAGTAATTGCTGGCGACGGCCAGGCCGGTGGCCACGGACATCAGCAGGATGATCGGCGCGGTCAGCGCCGGTGGGGGAGTGGCTTGTGATGCGGAGTTCATGAGTCCGAGGCGAAAGAGGGCGGAGCCGGAATGGGAAGTGGGGGCGTCAGGCGCCGACGCTGCCCGGGGTTTCCTGGTCCTGCTTGATCAGGAGCTTCTTCAGCAAACCCGCCAATTGCCGGCGCTCGGCGGCGGCCAGCGGTTCCAGCAGTTCGTTCAGGTCCTTCATATAGTCCTTCAACACCAGCTTGATGGTGCGCAGGCCCGTCGGGGTGAGCGACACGATGATGCCGCGCCGGTCGTCGGGGTTGGGGTTGCGCACGATCAGGCCCGCCTGTTCAAGCCGGTCCAGGCGGTTGGTCATCGCGCCGGATGTCAGCAACAGGGCTTCGACCAGCTTCTGCGGATTCATCGCGTGGGGGGCGCCGGTCCGGTACAGCGTGGCCAGCACGTCGAATTCGCCCTGGTGCAGATTGTGGCGGCGAAAACTCCGGTTCACGTTGCGGGCGGCGAATGCGTTCAAGCGGAACACGCGGGTGACCACCGACATGGCGGCGAAGTCCTGGCCGGGACATTCCTTGTTCCACTGCGAAATCGCTTGATCGACGAGGTCATTCATAAGGGCGGAATTATATTTCTACGTGAAGTTTCTTTACGTGAAGATAAATTCTAGCAGCGAGCGCGGCCGCGCGCAAAGCGCCGCGCAAAAAAGAAGGGCCCGCCTCTATTCGAGGCGGGCCCTTCCCGGCTTGACCGGATACTGCGCGGCAAGAATTACTGCGCGGCGTCCTTCAGCTTCTTGAGCGGGCGAACCTTCACCTTGACCGAAGCCGGCTTGGCGGGGAACCAACGCTCTTCGCCCGTGAAGGGATCCTTGCCGAAGCGCTTGGCCTTGGCGGGAACCTTTTGCACGGCGACCTTGAACAGGCCGGGCAGCGTGAATTCGCCAGCGCCCTTCTTGTCCACGGAACCCAGCACCGAGGTTTCCAGGCTGGTCAGGACGGCCTTGACCGACTTGGCTTCGACGCCGGATTGCTCAACGATGTAGGCGATGAGCTGGGTCTTGTTCAGAGCAGCCTTGATGGCCTTGGGTGCAGCAGCGACCTTCTTGGCGGCGACGACCTTCTTTGCCGCGGGTTTCACAGCGGGTTTGGCGGCGGTTGCCTTCTTTGCGGGCGCCTTGACGGCGGGCTTGGTGACTTTCTTGGCAGGAGCTTTTGCTTTCGTGGCCATGGTCAAAATCCGTATGTTGAGGACATGGAGCAGCGCGCGCCGGGTATCGGCGTTTGACGCTACGCGCCCGATGATAGCGGAAGAGCGGCGCTTAATGCGCCTTTCTAGCGGGTATTTAGCCACTGTTTGTTGTTTTCGACGCAGAAAAGTGCTTTGTAGAAGGGCTATTGCAAGATGTCGTGACAATCGCGGGGGGTTATGCGGGAAATTCGCGCCTGGTGAACCTATGGCGCCCAGCGTGTTCCAATTGCGGGCGGCGCGCGCAGGCGGCATCGCGCCGCAGTGCCTGGATTCAAGCGTTCGCGCTTGGGTCCGCCATCAGAAAAAACCATGCATGGAAGTAAGCAGCTATATGTTGATGAAGAAGTTGGCGGCGAGCCTGCTCGTGGCGACCGCGTGTATTTCCGGCGCCATGGCGCAAACGATGCCCGCGCCTGCGCTGTCGGCCAAGGCCTGGCTCTTGCTGGACGAGACCAGCGGGCAGGTCATCGCGTCGCACGCGGCCACGACCCGGATCGAGCCGGCATCCCTGACCAAGATCATGACGGCCTACGTCGTATTCGAGGCCCTGAACAAGAAGGAGCTATCCCCCAGCCAGTTGGTCACGGTCTCGACGCGGGCCTGGAAGGTGCCGGCGGGCAGTTCGAAAATGTTCCTGGAGCCCGGATCGAAGGTGACGGTGGACGATCTGCTGCGCGGCCTGATGATCCAGTCCGGCAATGACGCGGCCATCGCGCTGGCCGAGGCCGTGTCCGGCAGCGTCGAGGCCTTCGTGGCGCGGATGAACGACACGGCCGCCCGGCTGGGCCTGCATGCCACGCGTTTCGCCAGCCCGCATGGCCTGCCGGATCCGGACACGTATTCCACGGCGAGCGACCTGTCCATTCTGGCCGCGCGCTTCATTCGGGACTATCCGCAGCTCTACAAGACCTACGATTCCGCCAAGCAATTCACTTTCAACAAGATTACCCAGCCCAACCGCAATCGCCTGCTGTGGCTGGACCCCAGCGTGGACGGCCTGAAGACCGGGCATACGGAATCGGCCGGGTATTGCATCGTCGCCACGGCGCACCGGCCCAATGGCGCCGACCAGCGCCGGCTGATCACGGTGGTGGTGGGCACGGCGTCGGACAAGCTGCGCACGCAGGAAAGCCGGGAGTTGCTGGAGTGGGGCTTCCAGGGGTTCAATACCATCAAGCTGTATGCGCGCGGACAGGCCGTTGCCACGCCCGAGGTCTGGAAGGGCCAGCGCGACAGCCTGAAGGCGGGTTTCGCGCGGGACGCCTATGTGACGGTGCCCGCGGGGGCCAAGGTCGAATCCGTCTGGGCGCCGCAAGCGCCTCTGGTGGCGCCGATCGCGACCCAGTCCACGGTGGGCGCGCTGCGCGTGCTGGTGGACGGCAAGCCGGCCATGCAGTTCCCCGTCGTGGCGCTGGAACCGGTGGCCGAGGCGGGATTCGCGGGGCGCGCATGGGATTCCATCCGCCTGTGGTGGCGGGGTTCCGAGGGATAACACAAACACTGACGGAGGCATGCGATGGCAGTAAGCTTTCCTGGAGGTCCGGCGCCGGCGCCGGGGGCGGACGATCCGCTGGCGCTGCTGTCGGCCTGCCACGGGCGGATCTCGCGCCAATGCGCCACCTTGGCGCGCCTGGCCGCGCACCTGCCTGGGCACGGCAGCGACGCGACGGCGCAAACCGCCGCCGCCAGCGTCCGCCGGTATTTCGACACGGCGGCCGCCCATCATCATGAAGACGAAGAAGAAGACCTGTTCCCGGCCTTGATCGAGGCCATGGCCGGGTCCGACGCCGTCTGCCTGCACGCGCTGGTGGACGGGCTGATGGCGGACCATCGGCGCCTGGCCGGGCTGTGGGGGCCGCTGCGCCAGACGCTGTCCGAGATCGCCGAAGGGCGCCCGGCGGACCTGCCGCCGCAGCAGGTGCAGGCGTTCACCGAGGCCTATGCCGCGCACATCCAGCGCGAGGAAGAAGAGCTGCTGCCCATGGCGGCGCGCTTGATTTCCGACGATGCGCTGGCCGCCATCGGCCAGGCCATGAAGGCGCGTCGCGGCGGCGAGGCCGGCTGAACCGGAGGCGATCCGCGCCGCCGGGCGCGCGTTGCGCGCGTCCGTGCGAGCGATTACGCTAGATGCCCTTGCCCTGTTCCGGCGTAAGCCCGGCGGGGAAGAAAATCCGGCCGCGCTTTTGCGATGCTCGGACAGGCTCGAGAGCCGTTGGCCAAGGAATAGAAAAGGATGATGCAGGGGGGGATGAACGTTGCGCGCCGGCTGTTCGGCTCGTGGGTGGACGAGGTCAGCAGGCTGACCCTGCGCGCCGATCTGGTCGCGGGCCTGCTGGGCGCCTTGCTGGTGCTGCCGCAGGGCGTGGCATTTGCCACGCTGGCGGGGCTGCCGCCCGAGTACGGCCTGTATTCCGCCATCGTTCCCTGTATTGTCGCCGCCTTGTTCGGCTCCAGCCGCCATGTGATGTCCGGCCCGACCAACGCCAATTCGCTGGCGCTGTTCGCGGTGCTGGCCCCATTGGCGGCGGCCGGCAGTCCCGCCTATATCCAGCTTGCGCTGGCCGTGACGGTGATGGTTGGCGTGATGCAATGGCTGGTCGGCACCTTGCGGCTCGGGTCGCTCGCGCATTTCATATCGCCATCGGCATTGTTTGGCTTCACCAGCGGAGCGGCCTTGCTGATCGCTGTGCATGCGCTGAAGGACGCCCTGGGCCTGCCGTCGCCGGCGTCGCACGGCGCGGGCGCCTTGCTGGCAAGCCTGGCCACGCACATCGGGCAAGTGCATCCCGGCGCCTTGCTAGTGGCGCTTGTGACCCTGGGCGCCGCCTTGCTGGTGCGTAGGCTGGACAAGCGCAAGCCTTATATGTTGGCGGGACTCGCGGCCGGCGCGCTGGCCGCCGCGGCGTTCAATGCGCTGATGGAAACGCGCGGCGGGACGCCGGTGCCGGTGCTGGGCGCGCTGGCCCAGCCATGGCCGCCGTTTCATGTGCCCAGCATCGACTGGCGCGCGCTGCCTGACCTGTTGAGCCTGGCGTTCGCGCTGACCATCGTGGCCCTGGCGCAGTCCATTTCCATCGCCAAGGCCGTGGCCTCGCGCTCGGGCCAGCGCATCGACGCGAACCGCGAATTCGTGGGGCAGGGGCTCTCCAATATCGTCGGCGGTTTTTTTTCCTGCTACCTGTCCTGCGGTTCGCTGAACCGGTCGATTCCCAACTACGAAGCCGGCGCGAAGACGCCGCTGGCGTCCGTGTTCTCGGCGGTATTGCTGGTGGTGCTGGTGGCCGTTTCGGCCCCCTTGCTGGCAATGATCCCGCACGCGGCAATTTCTGGTCTGCTGCTGCTGGTGGCCTGGACACTGCTGGACATTCCACGCTGGCGGCATTTGATCCGCACGCAGCCGGGCGAATGCGCCATCGCCGGCGCGACCCTGGCGGCCACGATCACCATCCGCATGGAGGTGGCGATCCTGCTGGGCACGGTGTTGTCGCTGATGGTCTACCTGCACCGCACGTCGCGTCCCGCGATGCGGACGATGGGGTTCGATTCGCGCGGACTGGACCGTCGCTTCATCGTGCTGGAACATCAGCAGGACGCCTTGCCGGAATGTCCCCAGCTGAAGCTGCTGCGCATGGAAGGCTCGGTCTATTTCGGCGCGGCCGCGCACGTGGCGCAGCGCCTGCATGACCTGCGGGCGGCGCCGGGCGCGCCGCGCCATCTGCTGGTGATGGCGAAAAGCATGAACTTCATCGACCTGGCCGGCGCCCAGGTCTGGGACGACGAACTGACGGCCAGGCGCGCCATGGGCGGGGACCTGTACTTCCACCGGCCGCGGCCCGAGGTGCTGGACATGTGGCGCCGCACGGGGTTCCTGGATCGGCTGGGCGCGGACCATATCTTCCCGGACAAGGCGACGGCGCTGCACGCCATCTACGCCAAGCTGGACCGTGGGATCTGTGCGGGATGCCAGGCCAAGATCTTCTGGGAATGCCAGCCCGAGAGTCCGCAGCGCGACGGCTGATCCCACGCGCCGCCGCGCCTTGCGCTCAGGCGGACCGAGGCGCTTCGGTGCCCAGATAGGCGGCCTTGACGCGTTCGTCCGCCGCGATCGCCGCGGGCGTTCCTTCGGCCAGCAGGCTGCCCCGCACCAGTACGGCGATGCGGTCGGCGTGCTTGAAGACCACATCCAGGCTGTGCTCGGTGAACAGGACGGCGATGCGCTGCGTGTCCGCCAGTTGGCGGGTCAGGCGCATCAACGCATGGCGCTCGTTGGTGGCCATGCCGGCGGTCGGCTCGTCCATGAGCAAGAGTCGCGGCTGATGCGCCAGCGCCATCGCCAGCTCGACCCGCTTGACGTCGCCATAGGCGAGCGTGCCGCAGGCCTCGCCCGCCTTGTTGGCCATCTGCACCTGGGATAGCAGGGTCATGGCTTCGTCGGCGGCATGCCGGGCGGCGCGGCGCCACGGGTTAAAGAGCAGCCGGTCGCGGGACAGCAGGGCCGTCTGCACGTTTTCGAGCACGGTCATGGACCGGAACGTGGCGGCGGTCTGGAAGCTGCGGCCCACGCCCAGCCGGCAGATCTTGCCGGCCGACAGGCCGACCAGTTCGCGCCCGTCCAGACGGACGGATCCGGAGTCCGGGCGCAGTTGTCCGCCCAGCACGTTGAAGCAGGTGGACTTGCCGGCGCCGTTCGGCCCGATCAGGGCCAGCATGCGGCCGGCGTCGAGCGTGAAGGACACGTCGGCGAGCGCGTCGATGCCGCCGAACGATTTCCGCAGGTTGCTGACCTGCAGCAGCGGGGCGGCCTGGCTCATGCGGGTCTCCTGCGCAGGCGCGCGGCCGCGCCCGCCAGGCCTTCCGGGAAGGCCATGACCAGGGCCAGGATGGCCAGGCCGAGCACGGCATGCCAGTACTCGGTGCTGCGCGCGGCGGCGTCCTGCAGCCAGGTGTACGACGCCGCGCCGACGAGCGGTCCGGCCAGCGTCTGGATGCCGCCCAGCAGCACCATGACCAGGCCGTCGACCGAGCGGCTCACCGCCAGCACGTCGGGCGCGATGCTGCCCTTGGAAAACGCGTAGAGCGACCCGGCCAGGCCCGCGGCGAAGGACGCGGCGACAAAGCCTGCCCACTGCACGCGCCGCGTGTCCATGCCCAGCGCTTCGGCGCGCAAGGCGGAATCGCGCACGCCGCGCAACGCGTAGCCCAGCGGCGAGAATGCCAGGCGGCGCAGCCACCAGACCCCCGCCGCGCACAGTGCGAGCGTGACGTAGTAGAACCCGGGGCCTTGCGCCAGCCAGGCCGATGGCCACAGTCCGGTCAGGCCGTTGCTGCCGCCCGTGACATCGTCCCATTGATAGGTGAGTGCCCAGAGGATCTGCGCGACGGCCAGCGTGAGCATCGCCAGATACACGCCGGACAGGCGCACGCAGAACCAGCCGAACACCAGCGCGCCGAACGCGGCGGCAAAGGGGCCCAGCAGCAAGGCCGCTTCCATGGGCACGGCGGCCAGCTTCAGCAGCAGCGCGGCGCCATAGGCGCCCAGGCCGAACCACGCCGCATGGCCGAACGAGGTCATGCCGGCGATGCCGGTCAGGAAGTGGAGGCTGGCCGCAAACAGCGCGGCGATCAGGATCTCGGTCATCAGGATGCTGAGATAGGGCCAGTACAGGGTGGCGACCGGCACCAGGGCCAGCAGCGCCAGCAGCACGCCATAGGCCAGCCGCAGGCGGGGGCCGGCCGGAGCGATGGGGCGCTCGGGCATGCCCGCGTGCGAGCTCGGGGCGGGCGGCTTGCCCAGCAGGCCCCAGGGCCGCACCACCAGCACCACGGCCATCACCGCGAATTCGGCCAGCAGCGTCAGCTTGGACAGATTGAAGACCCAGGGGCCGATCTGCACCTGTCCCAGGAAGACGAACACGGCCTTGATGGAGCAGATGAGCAAGGCCGCCAGGAAGGCGCCCGGAATCGATCCCAGGCCGCCCACGACCACGACCACGAACGCGCTGGCGATGATTTCCAGGTCCAGCCCCAGCGTGGCCGGCACGCGCGGCGCAGCCAGCGCGCCGCCCAGGCCGGCCAGGAAGGCGCCCAGGGTAAAGGCGGAGGTGAACAGCCAGGCCTGGTTCACGCCCAGCGCGGCCAGCATCGTGCGGTTTTCCGCCGCCGCCCGCAGCAGCCTGCCCCAGCGCGTGCGCATCAGCAGCAGCCAGAGCAGGCCCAGGACGACCGGGCCCGCCGCGATCAGCAGGAGGTCATACTGGGGATAGCGGCGGCCCAGGATCTGGACGGCCCCCGAAAGGCCGGGGGCGCGGGCGGCAAAGAGATCTTCGGGGCCCCAGAGGGCCAGCGTGGCGTCGCCGATGATGAGCACCAGGGCAAACGTGGCGAGCAACTGGAACAGTTCGGGGGCGCGGTACAGGCGCTTGAGCACGAGCAGTTCGGCCGCGGCGCCGATCACGCCGGTGGTCAGCGCCGCCAGCAGCAGGCCGGCCCAGTAGCCGGCGCCATCGCCGAAGTAGCGGGTGAATGTCCAGGCCAGGTAAATGCCCAGCATGTAGAACGAGCCATGCGCGAAGTTGACGACGCGCGTCACGCCGAAAATCAGCGACAGGCCCGCGGCGACCAGAAACAGCGCGCTGGCGTCCGCGAGGCCGTTGAGCAGCTGCAGCAGCAGCCCGGAAACGCTCATCAGTGCGCCGGACGCATCTTGCGGACCTGTTCGTCGGGCGGCTGCAGCCGGGCGCCGTCTATATAGACGAAGTCCTTCATGATGCCTTTCCCGTCTTCCAGCGCGGTCACGCCCACGTACACGCCCATTGTCGATTGATGATCGATCTTGCGGTACTGGACGGGGCCGTAGGGGGTGTCGACCTTCAGCCCCGCAAAGGCGTCGACGAGCTTTTCCGTGTCCACGGAGCCGGCCGCCTTCAGGCCCTGGGCGATGGACATCAGCGACGCGTATCCGACCACCGATCCCACCTTGGGCGTTTCGTTGTAGCGCTTCTTGTAGGCCTCGACGAAAGTGTTGTTGGCCGGCGTGTCGATGGCGTACCAGGGGTAGCCCGTGACGATCCAGCCGGTGGGCGTATCGGCGCCCAGCGGCTCCAGGTATTCGGGTTCGCCCGACAATACAGACACCACGGCGCGGTTTTCAAACAGGCCGCGCGTGTTGCCTTCGCGCACAAAGCGGGTCAGGTCGGCGGCGAACAGCACGTTGAAGATGGCGTCCGGCTTGGCATCGGCCAAGGCCTGCACGACGGCGCCGGCATCCACCTTGCCCAGCGGAACGGCCTGCTCGGCCACGAACTCCACATCGGACTGGAAGGACGTCATCATCGCCTTGAACGTGGCCACGGCGGACTGCCCGTATTCATAGTTGGGATAGACGATGGCCCAGCGCTTCTTGCGCAAGGCGAGCGCCTTGGGGGCGAGCGCCGCCACATGCATCCAGGTGGACGGGCGCAGGCGGTAGGTGTAGCGGTTGCCTTCCTGCCAGGTGATCTTGTCGGTAAGCGGTTCGGCAGCCAGGAAGAAGACCTCTTGCTGCTTGGCGAAGTCGGTCAGCGCCAGGCCGGTATTGGACAGAAAGCCGCCGAACAATAGCTCGACCTTTTCGCGCGCCAGCAGCTCCTGGGCGGCGCGCACTGCGTCGCCGGGGTTGCCGTTGTCGTCGCGTGAAACCACTTCAAGCTTCCTGCCGAGTACGCCGCCCGCGGCGTTGACCTCTTCCAGCGCGAGTTGCCAGCCCTTCTTGTAGGGGCCCAGAAAGGCGGGTATGGCCTTGTAGCTGTTGATCTCGCCGATGCGGATCGGCGGTTCCTTGTCTTTCGCGACGGCAGGAGCGGCAGGAGCCAGCGCCAGGGCCAGAAGTGCGGGCGCGAGTGCGCGGCGCATCAGGGTAAGGCAGGGACGGATCATGGCAGTATCGCAGGCTAAAGAGGAATCGGGCGTAGGCGCGCCCAGGGGGCGCCGCGGCTGGCGGCCTAATTGAAACATGCGCTTCCGCGATGCGGCAAATGGAATAGTTGCCCCGCCGCCCCACCCGGAAACGTTCTGATCCCCGCCCGCCGCCAATAAAAAAAGCCCTGCAATTTGCAGGGCCCTTTCGACGCGCGGGATACCGGCTGAATTACTTCAGCTTGGTTTCCTTGTAGTCCACGTGCTTGCGAGCGACCGGATCAAACTTCTTGATCAGCATCTTCTCGGGCATGTTGCGCTTGTTCTTGGTGGTCGTGTAGAAATGACCCGTGCCGGCAGTCGACTCGAGCTTGATCTTTTCGCGGATACCTTTGGCCATGTCGTGCTCCTAGTATGTAGATTGGCGGGGAGGCCGATTAGGCCATTTCGCCGCGGGCACGCATTTCGGCCAGCACGGCTTCGATGCCGTTCTTGTCGATCGTGCGGATGGCCTTGGCCGAGACGCGCAGGCGAACCCAGCGGTTTTCGCTTTCAACCCAGAACCGGCGCGATTGCAGGTTGGGCAGGAAGCGACGCTTGGTCTTGTTGTTCGCGTGCGAAACATTGTTGCCCACCATCGGGCCTTTGCCGGTCACTTGGCATACGCGTGCCATGGATGCACCTCTTAAGTGTCGTTCTTGCCGCGCATCGCTGTGTGGGGGTAGACAGGGTTTTAGCCGCCGGACTGTATGGGCTGCGCTGTGCGCTGCCTGGTCCGGCCACCCAGTCTTAGTGGATGAGGGGGGAGTGTTTCCGCCCCGTGCTTATACCCGCTGCCTGCCACCCGCTTCTTGACGCTACGCGGTTGGGGGTCAGAGTGCTGAACTACAAAGCATAGTAGACCAGCACGGGAAACTTCATGTGAAGACTTAGATTCTAATACGAAATTCGTAAGTAAATCAAGCGGGCAGGCTAGGCAGTGTGCGATTGCGCCACGCGGCCCGATATCCAGGACAGGCAGGCGCAGGCCGCCAGCGTGGTCGTCAGCGGCAGGGCGCTGTCGGTTTGCCAGGCGCTGACGGCGAACCCCGCCAGCGCGCCGCAGGACAGTTGAAGTGTCCCCAATAGCGCGGATGCCGCGCCCAGCCGCTTGCCCTGGTCCGACAGCGCGAGCGCCGCCGAGTTGGGGTTCACGAAGCCCTGGCTACCCATGTACCCGATCAGGCACAGCATCAGGAGCGGCAGCGTCATCCAGCCCGCAAGCGTCAGCGCCACGGCGGCCAGGCTGGCGCAGGCCAGCGACGTGAGGGCGTTGCGCTGGAGCTGGCGCGGCGTATAGGTGCGCAGCAGGCGGGCGCTGATCTGCGAACAGATGATGAGCGACAGCGCATTGGTGCCGAACAGCAGGCCGTAATACTGCGGCGGCACGCCGTAGAGTTCGATGAAGACACGCGGCGAACCGATGATGTAGGCGAACATGCCGGCCTGGCCGAAGCCCCCCGCCAGGCTGTGCGCCATGAAGCCCCGGTGCGCGAACAGGGCGCGGTAGTTGTGCAGGATGGTGCTCCAGCGCAACGGCACCACGCGTTCCGGCGCCAGCGATTCCTTCATGATCAGGGTGACCGCGACCATCAGCATCGCGCCGCCCGCCAGCATCACCCAGAACAGGCTGCGCCACGAGGTGATGGCCAGGAGCTGGCCGCCGGCCAAGGGCGCGAGGATGGGAGCAAGGCCCATGATGAGCATCAACAGCGACATGGCGCGCGCGGCTTCATGGGTTTCGTAGTGGTCGCGGATGACCGCGCGCGGGATGACGATGCCGGCCGCGCCGCCCATGGCTTGCACGACGCGCCAGCCGGTCAGCGCCTCGACCGAGCCCGACAGCGCGCAACCCAGCGAAGCCACCATGAACAGCGCCAGGCCGACCAGTAACGGCGGCTTGCGTCCAAAGCGGTCGGCCATGGGGCCGTAGAACACCTGCGCCATCGCCAGCCCGATCAGATAGGCCGCCAGCGTGCGCTCGACATCGCCGCGGGACACACCCAGGTTCGCCGCGATCGTGGGGAACGCGGGCAGGTACATGTCGATGGCGAACGGGCCGATGGCCGTCAGTGCGCCCATGAGAATGAGCCAACCGGGCAGGCCACTGCGGAAGGTTTGTGTTGGTGGGGGCATGTAGGTCGCGGTAAAACGCAGAGGCAGGGCGCGGGCGTGTGCAATTGCATGGTTTGCGCCAAGCCAGCGACTTTATCATGGGCTGCCTTACTGGCAGATTGCAGGTGTTTTCCGATAGAGTTTTTGGTGTTCCCACGTATTTGGAGGAGCCGCCATGAATCCTTTGCTGTCTATTGTGGAACGCAAGCTTCAGGCGCTGCCGGTCCCCGTCCAGCTTGTGCTGCCCGATGGCGCCGTGCTCGGGCCCCCGGATCCCAAAGTCCGGTTCGTGACGCATGACAAGGCCGCGCTGGTCCATCTGGCCGAGGGCGCCGTGGGCGTGCTGGGGCAGGACTATGTAGAGGGCCGCATCGATATCGAGGGCAGCATGCGCGACGTGATGGCGGTGGCGTCGGCGCTTTTGCCGGGGTCTCCGGTGGACGCCGCGCGCGGCGGCTGGCTGACCGATCTGGTGCGCAAGGTGATGTCGGTGTGGCGGCATTCGGCCGAGCGCGACGCCAGGCAGATCGAATTCCATTACGACCTGTCCGACGACTTCTACGGGCTGTGGCTGGACCCGCGCCGCGTCTATTCGTGCGCCTATTTCCGGACGCCCGGCATGACGCTGGCGCAGGCCCAGGAGGCCAAGCTGGACCACATCTGCCGCAAGCTGCGCCTGCGCGCCGGCGAACGCTTTCTGGATGTGGGGGCGGGGTGGGGCGGGCTGCTGCTGTGGGCCGCCGAGTGCTACGGCGTGGATGCCACCGGCATTACGCTGTCGCGCAACCAGCATGCGCACGTGACGAAGCTGATCCAGGAAAAGGGCCTGGGCGGCCGCGTGCGCATCGAACTGCTGGACTACCGCAAGCTGGACGAGTCCGCGCCCTTCGACAAGATCGCGTCCGTGGGCATGTTCGAGCATGTGGGCCGTGCCCAACTGAATGGCTATTTCGCCAAGCTGCGCCGGCTGCTCAAGCCGGGCGGGCTGATCATGAACCACGGCATCACCGCGGCCGGTGTGTACAACCCGGAGCTGGGCAACGGCATGGGCGAGTTCATCGAGAAGTACATCTTCCCGGGCGGCGAGCTCACGCATATCAGCGTGGTGATGGAAGCCCTGACCAACGGCGGGCTCGAGGACCTGGATCTGGAGAACCTGCGGCCGCATTACGCGCGCACCCTGTGGGCATGGAGCGATGGGCTCGAAGCCCGGCTGCCCGAGGCGGCACGGATACTGGGTGGAGAGCAGGGCGAGCGCTCGCTGCGCGCCTATCGGCTGTACCTGGCGGGTTGCGCGATGGCCTTCCAGCACGGCTGGATCGCGCTGCACCAGATTCTGGCCCAGCAGCCCGCGACCGGGCGCGGGGATGAACTGGACAATCCCGCCGACCCCTCCTACCCGTGGCGGCGGGACTATATGTACGAGGGCCGGGCGCCGGATTGACCGGGGCGTGGTTGCCACTGACCGGGCCGGGTGATTTGCAGATCCCCGGCCCGCCGTTGGCGAAGAGGCGGAAGCGCGGGCGACCGCGCACGCTGCGTGCGCGACTTCGCCGCGCTCGCGCCATGGATCCCGACGCTATTTGGATAGCAGAAATTGTTCGTTCCGCTTGTGGGTCCGCGATTGCTAGGATCGCCGGTCATCTTCCGTGCGAACCATCCGGCCCAAGGAGCCCGCCTTCCCATGTCTCTCCGACCTTTTCGCCCGCAACGCGCCGCCGCGGTTGCGGTGCTGCTTGCCATTGCGCTCGCGGCCGCTGCCGCCCCGGCCCATGCAGAGGGCTCGTTGCGCGTGGCGCAGCAGTTCGGCATTGCCTACCTGATCCTCGACGTGGTGAAAGACCAGAAGCTGGTCGAGAAGCACGGCAAGGAGGCCGGGCTGGACATCAAGGTGGAATGGGCGCAGATATCGGGCGCCTCGGCCATGAACGAGGCGCTGCTTGCCGGCGCGCTGGACATGGTGTCGGCGGGTGTGCCGCCCGCGCTGGTGCTGTGGGACCGCACGCGCGGCAAGCAGAACGTGAAGCTGGTGGCGGCGTTGGGCTCCTTGCCCAACTACCTGCTGAGCAATAACCCGGCCGTGAAGACGCTGGACGACTTTTCGGCCAAGGACCGCATCGCCGTACCCGCGGCCGGCGTGGGATTCCAATCGCGCACCCTGCAGATCGAGGCCGCCAAGCGCTACGGCAAGGACAACTTCAAGCGCTTCGACGATATCTCGATCAGCCTGCCGCATCCCGATGCCACCACGGCCTTGATCTCGGGCGGCCTGGAAGTGAACGCGCATTTCTCCAGCGCCCCGTTCTACTACCAGGCATTGGCACGCAACCCGGCGGTGCACAAGGTGATCAGCTCGTACGAGATTCTGGGCGGTCCGGCGACGTTCAATGTGCTCTACACCACCCAGAAGTTCCACGACGCCAATCCCAAGACCTACAAGGCCTTCTACGCCGCGCTCGCCGAAGCGGCCGCGTGGATTCCGGCGCACAAAGAGGAAGCCGCCGCCATCTTCATCCGCCAGCAGAGCTCCAAGCTGCCGCCGGACTTCGTCAGAAAGATCATCGACGATCCCGAAAACCAGTTCACGGTGAGTCCGCAGCAGACGCAGGTGTATGCGGACAAGCTGCACGAAATCGGCGTGCTGCAGGCCAGGGCCGCTTCATGGAAGGAGTATTTCTTCGAAGCGGCCCACGCCAATCCGGGAAGCTGAAGGCACGGGATAAGGGCCCGGCCCCGGCGCGATCCGTTCAGAGGGGTCGCGCCGGCTCCCGAAGCCAGCGGGGGCGCGTCACGCGGTCTCGCCTGGGAACAGTCCCTGAGCCTGGACGCGTTCCAGCGTCGACGGGGACAGCCAGCGGCCCAATGCCGCAAGCGCGTGAACACCGCGCAGGGGCGGCGCGGGCGGGGCCGTGGGCGGCGCGGCGCTGCGGCTCAGGCGCGGCGCGGGCGCCGGTTGCGTGACGCCGGCGACCTCGATGAAGGTGCCGCGCGCGCGCAAGTGGGCATGGCCGGGGGCTTCCTCGAAGCTCAGCACCGGCGCGAAGCAGGCGTCCGTGCCGTCCAGGCGCGCGCTCCATTCGTCGCGCGGCCGGCTGGAGAAGGCTTGCGCCAGCCGCGCACGCAGATCGGGCCAGCGCTTGCGGTCGGCCTGCCAGCCCGCCAGGTCTTCCGGCAGTTCCAGCATGGCCAGCAGCTTCCTGAAGAACCTGGATTCCAGCGGGCCCACCGAGACATAGCGCCCGTCGCGGCAGGCGTAGACGTCGTAGAACGGCGCGCCCGAATCGATCAGGTTGGCGCCGCGTTCCGGTTGCCACACGCCTGCCGCCGCCAGTCCGAAGAACGCCGTGGACAGCGACGCCACGCCGTCGACCATGGCCGCATCCACCACCTGCCCCCGGCCGCTGCGGGCGCGTTCGATCAAGGCGGCCAGAATGCCTAGGGCGAGATACAGCCCGCCGCCCGCGAAGTCGCCTAGCAGCGCCAAGGGGGGGGCCGGGGGCTGGCCCTGGCGGCCAATCGCGCCCAACGCGCCGGTGATCGCCAGATAGTTGATGTCGTGTCCGGCCGACTGGGCCAGAGGGCCGTCCTGGCCCCAACCCGTCACCCGGCCATAGACCAGGCGCGGATTGCGCGCCAGGCAGGGGCCGGGCCCCAGGCCCAGGCGTTCCATCACGCCGGGCCGGAAACCCTCGATCAGCGCGTCGGCGTTTTCGACCAGGTCCAGCACCAGGCTGACGGCCTCGGGCTGCTTCAGGTCCAGTTCTATGGACGTGCGGTTGCGCAGCAGCAGGTTGTATCGAAGCTCGCGCTGGATGCCCTGTTCGACCGGGTCGCGGCGCTGGATGCGCAGGACGGTCGCGCCCAGGTCGGCCAATAGCATCGCGGCCATCGGGGCCGGGCCGATGCCTTCGAGCTCGATGACTGTCAGCCCCGCCAGCGCGCCGGTGTTGGCGCCATGCGCCGCCGTCACGCGGCCGCCGGGACGTGCTGTGCGGCGGCGGCGCGCAGGAAGCGGCGCACGGCCGCCCACGAATCGATGTTCGCGCGGGCATTGGCGGCGGCGTCACCGCCGCCGGTCAGGACGATGCCCGACACGGCGTGCGCGCGCGAGAGCTCGGTGGTCGGCACCACCGGCACGTGCAGCGCGTGGCCGGCATGCGGATAGTCCAGGTGTTCCACGGCGTGAGGATGATCCGCCGCCTTCAGCGCCTGCGCGACCTCGCGCGCATATTGCGATGAAGGCCAGTAGCCGTCGTCGCCCGCCGACAGCAACAGCACCGGACCGGCGATGCGCTCGACCGGAATGCGCGCGCGCGCGACCGCCGCGGCGTCCCGGTGCGCCTGCACGAAGGCTTGGGCCTGGCGGCGCGGCTCGGGCAGGGTATCGACGAGGCTCCAGTCCTGCGCGGCGTTGTGTTCCCACACGTGCGGGACGGGCTTGCCGCCGTGCGTCCACGCCGGCTTGAAACGCCCTTCGCCGGGCTTGCCGGCATTGAGCACGCCGTGCACCACGGAACTGGGCACGTAGGCGATCACCGCCGATACGGCTTGCGGATACAGGCTGCCCAGCAGCAGCGCCAGCTCGCCGCCGCGCGAATGGCCGCTGACGGCGACGAAGCCGCCGGCGGGCTGCACCGCGCCGCGCAGCCACTGCAAGGCCTGGTCGAAGTATTCAAGCGGAATGCCGGACAGATGATCCGGCAGGCCCGGCGCGCCGAAATACCCCAGCGCCAGCGCGGCATAGCCGTGCGAAGCGTACAGGGCGGCGCGCGCTTCGTTGATGCCGCCGCCGGAGCCATTCAGCACCACGATGGCCGGATGCGGGCCTGGCGCGGCGGGCGTGTACAGCACGCCCGCCAGGCCGCGGTCGCGCACTTCCTGGCGCACGACGCCGTCCGCCGCGTAGTGCTGTTCGAAGCGGGCGATTGCGTGTTTGCCTTCGGCGTCGCTGGCGCACGCCAGGGTATGGATGGCGCCGGCCGGACCCTCGGGCGGTGGGACTTGCGACGCGTCGCCGTCGTCGGCCTGCGTAGGGGACTGGGACCAGATCGGCCCCAGGGCGTCGATGCCCGTGTAGGCCCCGGATTCCGGCGCTTGCCGTGAGACATCCACCGCGCCCTGGGCGTCGGCGACATAGACATTGCGGCTGCGCCAGACCTGTCCGTCCGCCTGCCGCGAGGTCAGTGTCAGGGCGACCCGGGAATGCGGACTGAACCCCGCGAGCGTGATGGCGCGGGGGACGTCGATCAAGGCGACGGCGGGGGAGACGGCGAGGGAAGCTGACATGCTGGGCGTATCCGATACAGGCGGTGAAAGCCCACGAACATAGGTGGGACCGGACGCGCCGCCAACGAAGGTTTTCGCATGGCGTTAGGCGTTTTTCACCTAAGGACCGGACGCAATTTGCAGATGGGAAATCGGTCGTTCCCATGCATGTGCCCGACGCATAAGCTGCAGGGCATGCTGTTTTTTCGCCGCAAGCAATGCGCGGACAGCATCGTCGAAAAAGCCATACATGACCGATCTGTCCGATATTCATCACGCCCATCGCCTGCCGTCCGCCCGCCAGCCCGCCTCCGCCGCCATTTCCCTGAGGCGCGTGTCCAAGCGCTACGCACGCCGCAACGATGCGCCCCTGCATGTGCTGGATGGAATCGACCTGGACATTCCGCACGGGCAGGTCGTGGCGGTCCTGGGCGCGTCGGGCTGCGGAAAGAGCACGCTGCTCAATCTGATCGCCGGACTGGCGCATCCGGACGAGGGCGCCATCCTGGTGGAAGGCGCCAGCACGGCGGCCTACGCGGACTGGCGCGCCGTCGGCTATCTGTTTCAGGACGACCGCCTGCTGCCCTGGAGAACCGCAAGAGACAACGTCTGCTTCGGCCTGGAGGCCGGCTCGCTGCCGCGCGCCGAGCGCCGCGCGAGCGCCAGGGAAGCGCTTGCGGCCGTGGGCCTCGCCGAATTCGAATCCGCCTATCCCCATGAGCTTTCCGGCGGCATGCGCAGCCGCGTGGCGCTGGCCCGCAGCCTGGTCAACCAGCCGCGCATCCTGTTGCTGGACGAACCGTTCTCCAAGCTGGACCCCGGCACCCGCGCACAGATGCATGCGGAACTGCTGGCGATCCAGGCCAGCCGCGGCATGACCGTCGTGTTCGTGACGCATGACGTCGAAGAGGCGATCGTGCTGGCCGACCAGGTGGTGATCCTGCAGCCGCGGCCGGGCCGCATCCGCGAGATCGCGCCGGTGACGCTGGCGCGGCCGCGATCGCCGTCCATGCCCGAGGTCGCCGAGCTGATCCGTCAGCTTCGCGTGCTGGTGTAGCGTCATGAGCCAGTCGTTAGCTTCCGCCGGGCGCGCATCGCCCTGGCGCGTGATGGGCGGCAATGCCGGCCGCCGCCTGCTGTTGCTGGCATTGCTGCTGGCGGCATGGGCCTTCGCCGCGCGCGGCGTGCCGGCCTATATCCTGCCGGGTCCCGTGCGCGTGGCCGATGCGCTGGGAAGGCTGCTGGCCAGCGACACGTTCTGGCGCGACCTGGGCGTGACGTTCTGGCGCGTCATCGCCGGGTTCTCGCTGGCGGCCGTCGCCGGCACCGCGCTGGGGCTGCTGTTCGGCAGCCGCCGCAAGCTGGGCGAGTTCTTCGAACCCGTGCTTGCCGTCACCAACACGATCTCGTCGGCCATCTGGGCCATCTTCGCCATTATCTGGTTCGGCATTTCCAACGCCACGACCATCTTCGTGGTGTTCATGACCGCCCTGCCGCTGATCCTGACCAACGTCTGGCAGGGCGCCAGGTCGGTGCGGGCCGATCTGGTCGAACTGGCGCAGAGCTTCCGCATGTCTCCGCTGCGCATCCTGCGCAAGATCTATCTGCCCACCATCCTGCCCGATTTCTTCTCGGGCGCGCGGCTGGCCTTTGGCTTCGGCTGGCGCGTGTCGCTGGTCGCCGAAACCATCGGCGCCTCCAACGGCGTGGGCTACCGGCTGCGCCAGGCGGCCGATCTGGTGCAGACCGACCAGGTGTTCGCCTGGACGATCACGCTGGTCGGCCTGATGGTGCTGATCGAATTCTGCGTGCTCAAGCCGCTGGAAACGCATCTGTTCCGCTGGCGCCGCGCCGCGGCGGACTGACGCCCGCAAACCCCTTTTTTCACTCACGGATCCATACGTATGTCCCAAACCATGAAGGCGCTCGTGCTCAACGCGCACGGCGGCCTGGACCAATTGTCGGTCGTCCATGACAAGCCTGTGCCGCAGGCGATTCCCGGCCATGTCGTGGTGCGCGTGCGCGCCTCGTCCTTTAACTATCACGATGTCTTCACCGTGCAGGGCATGCCGGGCATCAAGGTGCCGCTGCCCGTGGTGATCGGCCTGGACCTGGCGGGCGATATCGCCGAGGTCGGCGCGGACGTAGAGGGCTGGAAGGCGGGCGATCGCGTGCTGGTCAATCCCTTGAACCGCGAGAAGGGGTTGATGGGCGAAATGCTGGACGGCGGCATGGCGCAGTACTGCCTGGTGTCGGCCGCGCAACTGATTCCCCTGCCGGCCAACGTCACGTACGAGCAGGCCGCCGCCTTGCCCGTGGCCTATGGCACCGCGCACCGCATGCTGGTCACGCACCGCACGGTGCGGGCCGGCGACAAGGTCCTGATCCTGGGCGCAAGCGGCGGCGTGGGCACGGCCAGCGTCATCCTGGCCAAGCGCCTGGGCGCCGAAGTGATTGCCTGCGCCAGCGGCGCGGACAAGCTGGCCCGGCTGCGCGAGATCGGCGCCGACCACGTCGTCGACTACCGCGAGACCGACTTCTCCAAATGGGCCATCCAGAAGTATGGAAAGCCGCAACGGCGCGGCACGGAGGGCGGCGTTGACGTGGTGGTGAACTTCACGGGTGGAGACACCTGGGTGCCGTCGCTGCGCTGCATCCGGCGGGGCGGCACGCTGCTGACCTGCGGCGCGACGGCTGGCTACGACCCCAAGGAAGACCTCCGCTACATCTGGAGCTTCGAGCTGACCGTCAAGGGATCCAACAGCTTCTACGACGAGGACCTGCGCGCCCTGCTGGACCTGATCGACCGGGGCGAGATCGCGCCGCTGATCGATCGCGTCGTGCCGCTGGAAGAGGCGGCCGAAGGCCTTGCCGCCATCCGCGACCGCAAGGTCATCGGAAAGATCGTCGTTGCTCCCTGAACCCCATCCGGAAACCCGAACATGCCTGAACAGAATTTGCCCGCCGCCGCCGACATCCAGGCGCGGCTGTTGCGCAGCCCCTACCACCAGTGGCTGGGCCTGAAGGTCCTTTCGGTCGGAGAAGGCGAGATCGTGCTTCAAGCCGCCTGGCGCGAAGAATGGGCCGTCAATCCCGACAATCCATACACGCATGGCGGCATTCTTGCCGCGCTGATCGACCTGACCGCCGATTGGGCGCTGGTGTCCCACACAGGACGCGGCGTGCCGACGGTGGACCTGCGCGTGGACTATCACCGTCCGGCGATCCAGGGCGATCTGACCATCCGCGGCAAGGTCGTCAAGGCCGGCAAGCAATTGTCCGTGGCCGAGGCGCGCGTCGAGGATGCGCAGGGCGTGCTGCTGGCCAGCGGACGCGGCGTCTATCTGACCCCGCCGCCCAAGGCCTAGGGGCAAGCCAGGCGCGGCGATCCGCCGCGCCTGGCTTGCCTGAACACCTTACTGGAATTTTTTCATGAGCACCGATTCCGCCACCCATCCCTACAACCTGGGCGATCTTGCGCCGCTGGACGTCGACCGGGACGCGCTGGCCGTCATCGCGCTGGACGAGGACCTGAACGAGACGCGCCTGACGTTCGGCGAGCTTGCCAGCCTGGCCGACGCCGTTGCGCGCGGACTGCTGCGCCGCGGCTTGCAGCGCGGGGACCGGGTCGCCGTGCTGGCGGCCAACAGCGCGCAGTTCCTGGCCGTGCTGCTGGGGGCGCAGCGCGCCGGCCTGGTGGTGGTGCCGGTGAACCACAAGTTTCCGCGCGCCCTGTCCGACTTCGTCATCCAGGATAGCGGCGCCCGGCTGGTGTTCTGCGACGCCGCCCGGCGCGAACAGGCGCCGCGGGATCTGCCCGTGGTGCAATTCGGCGGGCAAGGGGAAACAGGCTTCGACGCCTTGCTGGACCCGGGGCCGTTTCAGGCCATCAGGCCGGCGCCCGACGAAGCCGCGTTTTTCCTGTACACGTCCGGATCCACCGGCAAGCCCAAGGGCGTGGTGCTGTCGCATCGCAGCCATCTCTGGGTGGTGCGCACCCGTCTGGCCGGACTGAGCCTGGCGGGCGAGCGTTACCTGATCGCCGCGCCCATGTATCACATGAACGCGCTGGCGCTGTGCCAGCTTGCGCTGGCCGGGCAGGCGGCCATCGTGCTGCTGCCGCAGTTCAAGGCGCGGCCCTACATCGAGGCGATCGCGCGCTATCGGCCCACCTGGCTCACGTCCGTGCCGCCCATGATGGCGATGGTGCTGCGCGAACAGGATCTGCTGGCCAGCGCGGACCTGAGCAGCGTGCAGGTCGTGCGGATGGGATCGGCGCCTGTCAGCGAGGCCCTGCAGGCCGCCATCCGCCGCGCATTGCCGCAGGCGCGCGTGATCAATTCCTACGGCACCACCGAGGCCGGCCCCGTGACGTTCGGTCCGCATCCGGACGGGCTGGCGCAGCCCGACATGTCCATCGGACATGCCCATCCCCAGGTGCAGGTGCGGCTGGTGGATGCGCAGGGCAGGGAAGGCGACCAGGGCGTGCTGCAGGTGAAAAGCCCCGGCATCATGCTGGGCTATCACAACCGGCCCGACATCCGCGCCGCCATCACGGCCGACGGCTATTACGTCACCGGCGATGTGCTCCGCCGCGACGCGCAGGGCTTCTATTACTTCGTCGGCCGCGACGACGACATGTTCGTATCGGGCGGCGAAAACATCTTTCCCGGCGAAGTCGAGAAGGTGCTGGAGACGCTTGCCGGCGTGCAGCAGGCCTGCGTGGTGCCGGTGCCGGACGACATCAAGGGCCACAAGCCGGTGGCGTTCGTCGTGCCGGCCGCCGCCGGCAACCTGACGGAAGACGCCGTCAAGCAGCATGCGCTGGCGCACGCGCCGGCCTATCAGCATCCGCGCCGGGTCTGGTTCCTGGACGCGCTGCCGCTCGCCTCCACCAACAAGGTCGACCGCAATCTGCTCAAGCAGCAGGCGCTGGAAGCGCTGCGCCAGGCCGCGGCGACGGCGGCCTGACGGCCGTTTCCCGCATACCGAACTCAACCTGACCGATCACCAACGGATTTCCTAATCTATGAAAACCTCCCGCATCCCGGCCCGCCTTGGCGCGGCCGCATTGGCCTTGTCCGCCGCGTCGGCCGCGCAGGCCGCCGACACCGTCACCCTGGCCCTGGGCATTCCCCTGACCGTCGCCAGCGGCGGCGTCTATGGACTGGGCAAGGACCTGGGCTACTTCGGCGAAGAGAACATCGAGGTCAAGACCATCGTGTTCCAGGGCGCGGGCGCCCTGCTGCCGCAGGTGGCTTCCAAGAAGGTCACCATCGGGCTGCCATTGCCGGAACCCGTGCTGTCCAGCTACGAGACCGGCAAGACGCCGCTGCCCGTGCGCTACTTCTACAACGCGATTCCCTCGAACGAGCTGGAACTGGCGGTGCTGGCCGACGGCCCCATCAAGACGATCAAGGACCTGAAAGGCAAGAAGATCGGCGTGGGCGCGCTGACCTGGGGAACCATTCCTTCGACGCGGGCGCTGTTGCGCCAGGAATCCCTGGAGCCGGGCAAGGATGTCGACATCGTGGCGGTCGGCGTGCTGGGTTCGGGCTTCCTGGCGCTGAAGGAGGGCAGGGTAGACGCCTTGAACTACAACAGCTCCTGGACGGCGATGCTGGAGCTGACCGGCACGAAGGTCCGCCGCCTGCCGTATCCGCCGGTCTTCCAGAAGATCAACAGCAACGGCTTCATCGCGCACGAGGACACGCTGCGCGACCAGCCCGACCTGCTGGCCCGTTTCGGGCGCGCCTACACCAAGGCGGTGCTGGCTTGCGACGCCAATCCGCGCCTGTGCGCCGAAACGTTCTGGAAGTACCAGCCCGAAGCCAAGCCAAAGGACGGCGACTACCAGAAGCACCTGGACGAGGCGGTCGTGCTGGTCAAGAAGCGCATGGACAGTACGTTGCGCCGCCCCGACGGCGCCGACCGCGTGCCGGGTGAATTCGATCTGCCCGTGATCCGCGCGTTCGTCGGCGCCATGCACGCGGCCGGCGAGTTCAACACCGACAACATTCCGGTCGAAAAGATCTTCAGCAACCAGCTCGTCCCGCAGTTCAGCCGTTTCGACGCCGCCGCCGTGCGGGCGCAGGCCAAGGCGGCCCAATGACGGCTGCGCCCTTGCTGCGGACGCGGGCCCTGTCGGTGTCCTATCAGACGCGGCGCGGCAGCATCGACGCGCTGAGCGGCGTGGACCTGAGCGTGGGCGAGGGCGAGTTCGTCACCCTCCTGGGCCCGTCGGGCTGCGGAAAATCCACCTTGCTCAAGCTTGCCGCCGGCCTGCTGGCGCCCACGCGCGGGCATATCGAGGTGGCCGGCGCGCCCGTCGACGGGCCCAACCGCGATATCGGCGTGGCCTTCCAGAAGCCCACCCTGCTGCCGTGGCGGACGGTGCTGGACAACGTGCTCCTGCCCAGCCAGACCGCGGGCGAGCGCGGCGACGGCGCCGTGCGCCGTGCCCGGGACCTGCTGGACCTGGTGGGCCTGCGCGACTTCGCCGACAACTATCCCAGGGAATTGTCCGGCGGCATGCAGCAGCGGGTGGGCCTGGCGCGGATGCTGCAGCGCGATCCCAAGCTGCTGCTCATGGATGAGCCGTTCGCCGCGCTGGACGCGATGACGCGCGAGGCCCTGACGCTGGAACTGCAACGGATCTGGATGCGCGACCGCAAGTCGGTGCTGTTCATCACCCACAGCATCCCCGAGGCCGTGATGCTGTCCGATCGCGTCCTGGTCATGTCGGCCCGGCCGGGTCGGGTGGTGGAGGATTTTCGCGTGGACATTCCGCGTCCGCGCTCGATGGCCACGCTGGCCGAGCCGGCATTCACCGCCGCCGCCGAGCACCTTCGGCGCCACTTCATCGGCTGAACCATGCAAAGACTCACCGCTGTTCTCTATCCGCTCGCCACGCTGGCCGTGGTGTTGCTGGCCTGGCACTTTTCCGTGACTTTCTTCAAGGTCCCCGACTACATCCTGACCACGCCGGGCGCCGTGTTCCGCACGCTGGTGTCCATTTTCCAGGACGGCACCGTCTGGCGCCACATCGGCTACACCGTGTCCGCGACGCTGATCGGCTACGCGATCGGCAGCGCGCTGGCGCTACTGCTGGGCGCGCTGCTGGCGGAGTCGCGCACGTTCGAGAAGTTTGTCTACCCGTTGCTGGTCGCCATCCAGGCCACGCCCAAGGTGGCGCTGGCGCCGCTGATCCTCGTCTGGTTCGGCTTCGGCCTGGCGTCCAAGGTGGTGCTGGTGGTGCTTATCTGCTTTTTCCCGCTGTTCATCAACACCATCGTGGGCATCCGCCGCGTGGATCCCGACCTGATCGATGCGTGCCGCGCGTTCTCGGCGTCGCGCTGGTACATCTTCCGCCACGTCAAGCTGCCGGCCGCCTCGGGCGACATATTCGCCGGCCTGCAGATCGGGGTGTCGCTCGCGCTGATCGGAACGGTGGTGGGTGAACTGGTGTCCTCGGAAGCGGGGCTGGGCTATCTGATCGGATCGGCCGCCGTCAACCTGAATGTCAGCACCATGTTCGCCGGCGTGATCCTGCTGGCCGCCTTCGGCATCGCGGGCGCGCAGACCGTGCGCTGGCTGCATCGCAAGATCGTGTTCTGGGAGGCCGCCGGTGGCGCAGATACCCAAGCCCGGCCCTGAATCGCTGGAGACCGCGCGGGCGCGGATGCGGATCGACCTGGCGGCGTGCCATCGGCTGGCGGCCCAGTTCGGCATGACGGACCTCATCTACACGCACATCTCGGCAAGGCTGCCGGGCGCCGAAGACCGGTTCCTGATCAATCCCTTCGGACTGCTGTTCGAAGAGATCCGGGCCGACAACCTGGTGACCGTGGGGCCGGACGGTGAGCTGCTGGACGACCCGGCCGGGCTGGGCATCAACCGGGCGGGTTTCGTCATCCACTCGGCGGTGCATCAGGCGCGGCCCGATGCCGTGTGCGTCATGCACACCCACACGCTGGCCGGCGTGGCGGTGTCCGCCTTGCGCGATGGCCTGTTGCCCTACACCCAGCACGCGGCGCGCTTTCACAACCGCATCGGCTACCACGCCTACGAGGGGGTGGCGGTCGATCTGGACGAGCGCGCCCGGCTGGTGCGCGACCTGGGCCCGCACAAAGCGCTGATGCTGCGCAACCACGGCCTGCTGACCTGCGGCTCGACCGTGGGCGAGGCATTCGAGCTGATGTTCTTCCTGGAATTCGCCTGCCGGGCCCAACTGCAGATCCAGGCGACCGGCCAGGCGGTCGCGGTGCCCGCGCGCGACGCGATCCAGCGCGCGGCGGATACCTTCGACCGCGCCGCCGGGCGCAGCAGCCCGCGCCTGTGGCAAGCGCTGCTGCGCGGATTGGATCAGTCCGACCCCACCTATCGACACCTGCCGCCAGTCCTGTGACGGGGCAGGACTTACTTCTGGAGCAATCATGAACGTCTTGCATCTGATCAAACGCGCGGCCGTCTTCGCCGTGCTTGCCGGCGGCGTGGCCGCGCTGCCGGCGCATGCGGAAAAAATCCGCGTCGGCTACTGGCCCAGCGGCCTTACGCTGGGATATGGCGCCGTGCTGGAGGCCGGCAGCTTCTTCAAGGACCAGGGCCTGGACGTGGAGTACGTGCATTTTTCGGACGTCAACGGCCCAACCCGCGCCATCGCCGCCAACGCCATCGACCTGGCCTTCGGGTCTCCGGCGGCGGGCGCGTTCGCGCTGGCCACCGATGGCGTGCCCGTCAAGATCGTGCTGGCCACCCAGCCCTCGAACGTATCCTTCGTGGTGCTGGAGGATTCTCCGATCCGATCGCTTGCCGACCTGAAGGGCAAGAAGATCGGCATGTCGCCGGCGGGCAGTTCCACGGCCACCATCGCCAACGCGGTGCTGGCGGGCAACCATGGCATCAAGGAAAACGAATTCACGCTGGTGCCGGGCAACGAACCCCGCCTGGTGCAGTTCCTGGCGCAAAAGGAAGTGGACGCCGCCGCGCTGCGCAACGTCACCACCGCGCAGTTAAAGGACCTGAGGGTGCGGACGCTGTCCACCTTCGGCGAACAGTGGAAGACGCTGACCAAGAGCAACAGCGTTCCCTATAACGCCGTGGGCGTGGTCCGCGCCGAGTACCTGCAAAAGAACCCGGACGCCGTGGTGCGTGCCATCGTGGCGCTGCGCAAGGCGCTGGAGTACGGCCAGGCCCATCCCGCGGAGGTGGTTGGCGCGGTGCAGAAGGCGGCCAATCTGCCGCAGGCGGACGCGCAAGTGTTCGCGGATCTGTGGCAAGAGAACTATCGCGTGTCGCTGAACGCGGCGGATCTGGACACGCTCACGCGCGAGTTCCAGATATTCAAGAGCAACGGCACGCTCAAGGGCGATTTGCCGGCCGGCGCGCTGGACGCGGGGCCTTACGAGCAATCGCTGACCCGGAAATAGGGGGTTAGACAACGCGGGACGGGGGAGGGGGCGCGTGGCGCCCCCTCAGTGCGATTGAAAACCCCCTTGCGCATGTCCGAAACGGGCTTTTGGCCCGTTTTGGAACGCCTTGTATGTATTAATACGAACAAAACATTAACTGAATGTATCTTTATTTTTGAACCAAATTTCCCCTGGGAAAATTGGCAATTCGCCCCTTGTTGATACGGGTTATCCCTTAGGCGCTGAGCCCCGGATGTATCTGTTTCATTCATGCGTGGGGTTGGGTTGCACAGCAATTTCGTTTAAGATGCTGGCTTCTTCGTTCAGTTTGTTCACTTTCTGTGGGTTTTCAAAAACATTGTTTTTGGAACTCCTGTCTTGCAAGACCCCGCACCCTTCGCGGCCCGTCTTGTTGCTAGTGTTCGGTTTGTATTGGCGGTTCTGCCCGTCTTCCGCACAACCCCCTTAGCTCCATGGCACTACCAGGCCAAACCCGGCCTGGCGTGTGTGCCTGAACCTATGGAGGCAAATAGCCAATGCGTTTTACCCCTGTCAAGACCCTGGCCGCCGTGGCCGTGTTGTTCGCCTTTGCCGGATCGGCCCAAGCCGCCGACGCCCCTCAGTGCGAAATCAAGCGGCCGGTCAATTTCGGCGCCATGAACTGGGAATCCAACCTGGTCCTGGTCGATGTCGAACGTTTCATCATGGAAAAGGGCTACGGTTGCAAGACCGAAACCCTGCCCACCGAGACCCTGCCCGCCCTGGCCGCGCTTGAGCGCGGCGACCTGGACATCAATACCGAGATCTGGCTGAACAGCGTGGCCGATCCCTGGGACCGCGCCGAGAAGACCGGCAAGGTCAAGCGCATCGGCGACCTGTACATGGGCGCCGAGGGCTGGTACATCCCCCGCTACACGGCCGAGCGCCTGCCCGAGCTGAAGTCCGCGGCCGATCTGCCCAAGTTCAAGGACGAATTCAAGGATCCGGAAGAGCCCGGCAAGGGCCGGTTCTACGGCTGCCCGGCGGGCTGGGGCTGCGAAGTGACCAGCAACAACCTGTTCCACGCCCTGAAGCTGGACGACACCTACACGTTGTACTCGCCGGGTACGGGCGCCGCGCAGAAGGCGGCCCTGATGTCGGCCTACAAGCGCAAGCAGAACGTGGTCTTCTATTACTGGTCGCCCACGCCGCTGGTCGGCGCGATGGACCTGGTCAAGCTGGACATGCCGCCTTACGATGCTGAAAAGCACAAGTGCCTGACGTCGAGCAAGTGCGCCAAGCCCGAGGCCAGCGCCTATCCCGACAATCCCGTCTTCACCGCCGTGAACACCAAGTTCTCGCAGGAAGCCCCCAAGCTCACCGAATTCCTGTCCAAGGTCTCGGTGCCGCTGCCGGTGATCAATGAAACCCTGGCCCACATGGAAGAGTCCGGCGACGAATCCAACGCCGTGGCCAAGTGGTTCCTGAAAAACAAGCCCGACGTCTGGACCAAGTGGGTCTCCGCCGACGTCGCCGGGCGCGTCCAAAGCGCGCTGTAACGTACTGCGGTCCTGGCCGCGCGCCGCAGTGGCGCGTGCCGGCCCTTCGTGGGGCCGGGCCGCTATGCCAGGATGGCCGCCGGCCGGACGCTTGCGTCCGGCCAGTCAAGCGCGCTTGTGCCGCCACTCCCGGTGGCAGCTTCCCCGGCGTTCGACACTGCCGTGAGATTGGCCTCCGTCCGCGACGGCCTGTCGAAGTGCCGGACACCTGTTTCAGTCTCGTTGTTTTCCGTTGTGCCGGGTTGCCCGGTGGCGACACGGGCGGCGAGCGCGCCAGAATGGAGTCGAATACATGTTTCCTGAAATTATTCCCGCCCGTCAGGTACGGGGGGCGATCGACGGCTTTGTCGATCACCTGGTCACCAACTACGCGGACACGCTGGAGACGCTGTCTCAGCCTGTGCTGCATGCCTTGGTGTGGCTGGAGCAACTGCTGCGCAACTCGCCCTGGTGGGCGGTGGTCGCCGTCACGATCGCGATCGCCTATGGCGTGAGCCGCCGCGTCGGCCTGAGCCTGGCGATGGGCGCGCTTCTGTGCGTGATCGGCGTGCTGGGCCTGTGGGACGCCGGCATGCAGACGCTGGCGCTGATGATCATGGCGGCCGGCCTGTCCGTGGTGATCGGCATTCCGCTAGGGGTGCTGATGGCGCGGGTCAACTGGCTGCGTTCGGTCATGCTGCCGGTGCTGGATGTAATGCAGACCATGCCCAGCTTCGTCTACCTGATCCCCGTGGTCATGCTGTTTGGCCTGGGCAAGATTCCCGCCATCATCGCGACCGTCATCTACGCCGTCCCGCCGCTGATCCGCCTGACCGACCTGGGCATCCGCCTGGTCGACCGCGAAGTGCTGGAAGCCTCGCGCGCCTTCGGGGCCAACCCGCGCCAGCAGCTCTTCGGCGTGCAGTTGCCCCTGGCGCTGCCCAACATCATGGCTGGCATCAACCAGACCACGATGATGGCGCTGTCGATGGTGGTGATCGCGTCCATGATCGGCGCGCGCGGGCTGGGCTATGAAGTCCTGCTGGGGATCAATCGTCTGGAAGTGGGCCGCGGCCTGCTGGCAGGACTGGGTATCGTGGTGCTGGCCGTGCTGTTCGACCGGATCACGCAATCGTATGGACAGCGCATGCGCATGGGAGGCCAGCGATGAGCAAGATCGAGGTCAAGAACATCTACAAGGTCTTCGGATCGCACCCGAAGAAATGGCTGGAAGCCGCCCAGGGCGGCATGAGCAAGGAACAGCTTCTGGCCGAAAGCGGCCACACGCTGGGCCTGCGCGACATCAGCCTGTCCATCGAAGAGGGCAGCATCTACGTCATCATGGGCTTGTCGGGTTCCGGCAAATCCACGCTGATCCGCCACTTCAACCGCCTGATCGAACCCAGCTCGGGCCACATCCTGGTGGATGGCGTGGACGTGGTCAGCCTGAACAAGCGCGACCTGGAAGTCTTCCGCCAAAAGAAGATGAGCATGGTGTTCCAGCGCTTCGGGCTGTTCCCGCACCGCACGGTGCTGGACAACGCCGCGTACGGCCTGACCGTTCAGGGCGTGGGCAAGGCCGAGCGCGAGAAGCGCGCGCGCGAATGGCTGGAGCAGGTGGGCCTGTCCGGCTTCGAAAACCAGTATCCCCACCAGTTGTCCGGCGGCATGCAACAGCGCGTCGGCCTGGCGCGGGCCCTGGCCACCGATGCCGAAATCCTGCTGATGGACGAAGCCTTCTCGGCGCTGGACCCGCTGATCCGCCGCGAAATGCAGGACCAGCTTCTGCAGCTTCAGGCCAAGCTGAACAAGACCATCGTGTTCATCACGCATGATCTGGACGAAGCCCTGCGCCTGGGCAACCGCATCGCCATCCTGAAGGACGGCGAACTGGTGCAGGAAGGCACGCCGGAAGACATTCTGCTGAATCCGGCCAACGATTACGTGCAGTCGTTCCTGCAGGACGTGAACCGCACCAAGGTGCTCAACGCCACGCACGCCGTGAACCCGGCGCGCCTGACGCTGACCATGCGCTCGCGTCCCGCGCACGCCATGGACCGCATGAACGCGCTGAACTACGAGTATGCGCCGGTGCTGGACGGCAAGCGCCTGGCCGGCGTGCTGACGGCCAAGGCCGCCGAGCAGGCCATACAGGAAGGCGCGCGCGACGTGTCGCGCTTTGTCGAGGACCTGGCCTCGGTGCCCGCCACGGCGGGCCTGGGCGAAGTCCTGGCGCAACTGGTGCACAGCGATCAGCCGGTCGCGGTGACGGGCGAGGACGACGAGTTCCTGGGCATGCTGTCGCGCAAGAAGGTGGTGGAGCTGGTGACGCCGGCCCTGACCGAGCCGGCGGCCATTGCCGAGGGCGCCGAACTGGAAGCGCAACCCGTGCCGGAACACCGGGGCGAAGCCGCCTGATTGCGGCCTGCGCCGAGGAAACTCTGCCCGCGTGCAACAGGCTTGCACGCGGGCAGAGTCACGATATGATGACTGGCCGGCCGGTTCGGCCTGCTTCTCCCATTTCGGAAAATCGGATACCGCCATGCCCATTTTGAACGTTCAGATCCTGCAAGGCCATTCGGCCGCCCAGAAGGCCGACCTGTTGAAGGCGGCATCCAATGCCGTGGTCGAGAGCATCGCCGCGCCGCTGCCCAGCGTGCGTATCGTGCTGCAGGAAGTGCCTGCGGAACACGTGATCGTGGCCGGCGAAATCGGCAAGCGCATGGCGCGCGTGGACGTGGCCCTGATCGAAGGCCGCGACGAGGCCAAGAAGGCCGCCCTGATCGCCGCCCTGAACCAGGCGGTGTGCGCCAGCATCGATATTTCCGGCGAAGACGTGCGCGTGCTGATCCGCGACGTGCCCAAGACCGACATGGGCGTGGCCAACGGACTTAGCGCGAAGGCAGCTGGACGGTAATGTAGGCCGCCACCCCGCGCACGCTACGCGTGCTTGCTGCCCCGCCTTGGGGCGGCCCGGCGGCGGGGCGGCAATTTTTTCCCAGGCCTCGAGGCGCGATCGCTACGCCCGCTTGCCGCACCCCGGAGGCCTGGGCCTTCAATCCAGCTTCACATCCGCCGCCTTCACCACTTCACCCCACCGCTTGATTTCACTCTTGATGTAATCGGCGTATTCCTGCGGCGTCGATCCCAGCGCCTGGGCGCCTTGCGCCTTGAGCTGTTTTTGCATCTCCGGGGATTGCAGGGCGCGGCGGATTTCGGCGTTCAGCTTTTCGATGACGGGCGCGGGCGTCCCGGCTGGCGCCACCACGCCCTGCCAGGCGCCCATCCCGAAGCCCGGGGCCACCGTTTCCGCCACCGTGGGCACATTGGGAAGCTGATCGCTGCGCGTGGGGCTGGTGACCGCCAGCGCGCGCAGCTTGCCTTCGCGGATGAAGCCCAGCGAATCATTCAGCGTGTTGGTCATCACCTGCACCTGTCCACCGACCAGATCCGTCATGGCGGGCGCGCTGCCGCGATAGGGCACGTGCACCGCGTCGATCTGAAGCGAACGCAGCAGGAGCAGGGCGCCCAGATGCGTGACGTTGCCCGCGCCCGCCGACCCGTACGACAGTTTGCCGGGATGCTGGCGCGCGTACTCGACGAACGCCGCGGCGTTGTCCGCGGGCACCGACGGGTGGACGAGCAAAACCAGCGGAATGACCGCCGTGCTTGAAACCGGCGCGAAGTCCTTGACCGGGTCAAACGCCAAGGATCGATAAAGATTGGGGCTGAGCGCGATGGACGACGTGTTGTACAGCACCGTATAGCCGTCGGGCTTGGCGCCCGCCGCATACTGCATGCCGATGTTGCCGTTGGCGCCGCCCTTGTTCTCCACGACCACCGTCTGGCCCAGTTGATCGGTCAATTGCTTGGCCAGCACGCGCGCCACCAGGTCGGTCGGCCCGCCGGGCGGGAAGGGCACGACCATCGTGATGGGCCGCTCGGGCCAGGCGGCCTGGGCGCCGGCGGCGCCTCCCAGCGCCAGGACGGCCAGGCTGGCCGCCAGCAGTGCTTTCTTCATGGTTTGTCTCCTTGTGTTTTATGGGTGCCGCGGAATAGGTCCGGCCGGCGGCGCCCTCGATGCGGGGCGTTCCGCCGGCCGAACGGGTTCTAGTCTGGCCTGCCGGCCAGCATGCGCGTGGCGGTGTAGGCCATCACCGGCTTGCCGTGCTGGTTGCGGACTTCGATGGCGGACGTGACGACCGCCCGGTTGTGCTGCGACGTCGGGCGCACGCCGGTGACTTCGATTTCCGCCCAGATGGTGTCTCCCGCCACCACGGGCGCCAGCATTTTCTTGTGGACTTCCAGCAGCGCCAGCCCGGTTCCCTGCACCATGCCCTGCATGATCAGGCCTTCGATCAGCCCGTAGGTCAGCCCGCCGGGGGCGGGGCGGCCCTGGATGGCGCCGTGCGCATAGGTGGCGTCGATGAAGATCGTCTCCAGCATGCCCGTTACGCTGATGAAGTTCACGATGTCGGTTTCGGTCACCGTGCGGCGGAAGGTATGAAAGCGCTGGCCCACGGCCAGGTCTTGCCAGTAATAGCCCTGGCCGAGTTGCGCGATGGCGCGGGTGTCGTTGTCTGAACTCATGCGGAATCCTTGCTGTGTTCCGTGGTGGAGAAAGGCGCGCCGCGCGCGGCGCCTGTTTCAAGCAGCGCGCGGATCTGGGCATCGTCCAGTCCGGCCTGGCGCAGCACGTCCAGCGTGTGTTCGCCCAGGCGGGGGGGCATCGCGGCCGGCACGTTGGAAGCCTGCAGGCGCACCGGGTTGCGGGGGAAGCGGTAGCGGGCGCCGGACGCGCTTTGCAGCGGCACGAAGAAGTCCACGCTTTGCAGATGCGGGTCCGTTTCCAGGTCCTGCAGGCGGTTGACGGGAGCGGCCGGAATCTCCAGCCGTTCGCACAGGGCCAGCCAGTAGGCCGTGCCGTGCGCGGCGACGACGCCCGCCAGCAGTTCATAGAGCGCCTCGATGTGCCGCGTGCGCGCGGAGATGTCGGCAAAGCGCGCGTCCCGCGCCAGATCGGGACGGTCCACGGCGTTAAAGAAGTCGCGCCAGTGCGCATCGGTGTAGGGCATCAGGCAGACATGGCCGTCGGCCGTCTGGCACGGCCTGCGCCAGGGCGTCAGCACGCGCGGGTAGCCGGCCTGGCGCGGGGGCTCGCCGGGCTGCGCGGCCAGATGCCTGCCGTAGAAATGCTCCACCAGCACATAAGACGCCATGCTCTCGAACATGGGCACTTCGATCTGCTGGCCCGCGCCCGTGCGCGTGCGCTGGAACAGCGCCGCCAGGATGGCGTGCGCGGCGATCAGCCCGCAGGTCTTGTCCGCCGCGACCGTGGGCAGGTAGCGCGGGGTGCCGGTCTGGCGGTCGACCAGGTCGGCAAAGCCCGACAGGCCCTGGATGATGTCGTCGTAGGCGGGCCGCCCATCGTAGGCGCCGCCTTCGCCAAAACCGTACAGGCCGGCATACACCAGCCGCGGGTTGCGCGCGCACAGCGTGGCCGGGTCCAGTCCCAGCGCGGCCATCTTGGCCGGGCGCATGCTGTGCATCAGCACGTCGGCCTGATCCACCATCGTCAACAGCGCCTGCCGCGCCGAGGCCTGTTTCAGGTCCAGCACGATGCTGCGCTTGTTGCGGTTCAGTCCCAGGAAGATGGCGGCCAGCCCCGGCTCTTGGGAAGGACCCGTGTGCCGGGTGGAGTCGCCGCCGGGGGCCTCGACCTTGATCACGTCGGCGCCGTAGTCGGCCAGTATCTGCGACGCATAGGGGCCGAACACCACGGACGTCAGGTCCAGGATGCGCACGCCGTCCAGCGCGGCGGCGGGGAGGGGGGAAGAGGATGTCATGGCGGGAATCCTATCGGCGCGAAACATACGCGTCTAATATGGCTTCGGTATTGCTTGATACGGAATCTGTTATGGCTATCGATTTACGGCAACTTCGGCAGTTTGTGACGATCGCCGAATTGGGAAGCTACCGGCGCGCCGCCGACACCCTGCACATCGCTCAGCCCGCGCTGTCGGTGTCGATCCAGAAGCTGGAGCACGCGGTGGGCGTGCCGCTGCTGGTGCGCGGCGCCAAGGGCGTCAGCACCACGCCCGCCGGAGAAGCGTTGATGGCCGACGCCCGCCGCGCGCTTTTCCATACCGAGCAGGCCCGCCAGGCGGCGCGCCGCGTCGCGCTGGGCGAATGGGGCACGCTGCGCCTGGGCTTTGTCGGGTCGGCCACGTACATGCTGCTGCCGCGCTGCCTGCCGGCGTTTCGCGCGCAATACCCCGACGTGCAGCTGGACCTGCGCGAGGACAGCACGGTGGGGCTGGTGGCGATGCTGCGCGCCAATGAAATCGATGCGGGCCTGGTGCGCGGGCCGCTGGCCGAAGATGCCGCGCTGGATTCCTGGGTGGTCGAGCGCGACGACCTGATCCTGGCGGTGCCCGCCGGGCATGCGCTGGCCGCCGCTGGCCCGGTCGCCCTGGAGCGTGCGCGGTCCGAAAGCTTCGTGCTGTATTCACCCGCCAAGGTGCCGGGCTTGAACGGGGTGACGCTGGCGCTGTGCCACAAGGCGGGCTTTTCCCCGCGCATCAGCCAGGAGGCGATTCAGGTGCAGACGCTGGTCAGCCTGGTGGCCAGCGGCATGGGGGTGGCGCTGGTGCCGGGCGTGACGCGGGCGTATTCCACGCCGCATGTGGCGTTCGTGCCCTTGACCGACGCGGATGCCGGCGGTGCGCTGTCCCTGTCGCTGGTGACGCATCGCGACACGTCCTGCGCGTCGGTGCTGCGGCTGCGGGACAGCATGCTGGGGCCGGCCGCCTCGGCGTGAGGGCGAAAGGCGAATGCAGCGACGGCTGTCAGGCCGGCGGGGCCGCCCGCAGCACGATCCGGGTGATCTCGGAAGGACGGCCCAGCCGGATGGGAAAGCCGTTCCAGAGCCCCGCGCCGTTGCTCACATAGAGCTGCATGCCGCCGACCCGGTACATGCCCGACACATAGCCTTCGTTGGCCCATTGGGTGAGCAAATGCGGCCCGAGGATCTGGCCGCCGTGGGTGTGGCCGGAAAGCTGCAGGCGGGCGCCTGCCTGCGCATGCCGCGCCGCGCCGACCGGCCGATGGCTCAGCAGGATGACGGTGGCCGAAGGGGGGACGCCCGCCAGGGCCGCGTCGATGTCCGGCAGCGGCTGGCCCACGCGCGACGCCGCGGCGTCGGTGATGCCGGCAAGCACCAGGGACTGGCCACCGAGTTCAATGGTGGTGTGTCCATTGAGCAGCATCCGCAGGCCCAGACGGTCGAACGTCTTCAGCCAATTGACGTATTCGGCGTAGTACTCGTGGTTGCCGGGGATCGCGACCACGCCCTGCGGCGCCCTCAGTTCACGCAATGGGAGCACATCGGCGGCGCGGGCTTCGGGCGTCCCGTCCACCAGGTCGCCGGTGATCAGCGTCAGGTCCGGTTCCAGCGCATTGGCCCGGTCGACGACCGCCCGCATCCAGTCCGCCTGCAGCAGGCGGCTGGCGTGGAGGTCGGTCAAATGCACGATCTTGAAGCCATCGAACGCGGGCGGCAGGCCGGGCAGGGCGACCTCGATCGTCTTCACATCCGGCACCCGGACCGCTTGCCAGACGCCCACCGCGGATAGCACCAGCGCGGCGGCGGCAAGGCCGGCGCGCAGGCGCGGGCAGGCCAGCAGCGCGCGTCCATGGCGGCGCGAGAACGCGGACAGCAGCAGGCCCGCCACGTCCTTCGCAAACAGGAAAAGCGCAAGCAGTATCAGCGCGCCGAATGCCCAGCCCAGCGCCATCAGGACGCCGGCGGGCACCTCGGGAGACGCCATGGTGCCGAAGAAATTTCGGGTGATGAGATGGTGCTCGGCGGCCAGCAGCACCAGGGCCGCCAGCAGTATCTTTCCCGTTCTTGGCAAGGTCAGCGGCCAGACGAAGCGCCAGATGACGTAAAGGCCGATGAGGCCGGTGATGACATGAAACACGTGCGAAATCCTGATGTCTTGTTGTTCGGGACTGCCGGGCGGGACGCCTGGGCAGCCTGGTCCGTATCCCGCGAGGGAGCCGGTGATTAGACACTGGATCATGCATGCGCCGGATGTCATTCATGCGTTCGCCGCCGTTGCCCCGCTCGACGAAGCGGCCGGACAGGCCCGGCCCGCCCCGTCCCGCTGCGCCCGTGATCAGGCGCCGCTGAGCCCGGCGAAGAACCGCGTCGCGTTGGATTCCAGCCCTTCGATGTAATAGCCCCCTTCCTGCACGACCAGGGTCGGCAGGCGCAGGCCGCCGACCTCGCGGCCCAGGCGTTCGAAGCCGTCTTCCGTGACGCTGACCATGGCCTGCGGGTCTTTTTCGAAGATGTCGAAGCCCAGCGACAGCACCAGGGCATCGGGCTGGAACAGGTCGATCGCGCGGCGCGCCTGGGCCAGCCTGTCGAAGAACACCGGCTCCGGCGAACCGTGCGGCATGGGCAGGTTGATGTTGTAGCCGTAGCCTTCGCCGGCGCCGCGCTCGTCCTCGAAACCCGCCACCACGGGGTAGAAGTTTTCGGGGTCGCCGTGGATGGATACGTAGAGCACGTCGCTGCGCTCGTAGAAGATTTCCTGGATGCCCTGGCCGTGGTGCATATCGGTATCCAGGATGGCCACGCGCGGAAATTTCGACGTCAGGCGCTGGGCGGCGATCGCGGCGTTGTTCAGATAGCAGAATCCGCCCGCGGCATCGCGCCGCGCGTGATGGCCGGGCGGCCGGCAGATGGCGTAGGCGTGGCGGTCGCCGGCCAGCAGGGCCTCGGCACCGGCAATCGCGCATTGCGCCGACCAGTAGGCGGACTGCCAGGTCTTGGGGCCGACCGGGCAACTGCCGTCGGCCAGGTAGCGCCCCGCCTTGGCCAGCACGCCGCGCAGCGCGTTGGGTTCGCGCACGAACACGTTGGAGACCACCTCGCCGCCCCAGTCTCCCGGCAGCTTCATCCAGTCTTCGTGAGCATCCTGCAGGAAGCGCAGGTAGTCCAGCGTATGCACGGCCGACAGCGCGCCGGCGCCGTGGTCGGCCGGCGCCTGGACATCGAAGCCCAGCTTGCGGGCCGCCTGCACCAGGCCATCCAGACGCGACGGCACTTCCTGCGGCGTGCGCATCTTGCCGCGCGAAAAGTACGTCTGCGGGTGGTGGAGCTTCTGATCGTCGTGGAAGTATGCCTTCATGCCTGTGACCCTTGAGTTGAAATCGCTCACGCTTCGAACCGACAGTTATACGCGTGCGCCGATCATAAGAAAAATGATGTTTGCCTGCGCCCGCACCGTCGTGGCGCTGGGGGAAACCCTAGGCCTGACCGGCGCGCGTCCCCTGGCATGCGCAAAAACGTGTGTACAATTCCGCCTCGCCGCATCTGCAATGGATGCGCGTCGCGTCGAATAGCGACACAAGTGGACCCGGCCTCGCCGGGTGGCTCGGCCGGGCGCCTATCCCTCGGACAACTCCAAGCGAAGTACGGCTCGTTCCGAGACCGAAACAAACCTCCCTCGGTGTGATGCATCGCTTGCTAACTTCAGGTTAGCCAAATGTCTTTTCTTTCCACGTTTCGCCGCGAATGGATGGCCAGTCCTCGTGCCGATATTCTTGCGGGCATTGTCGTTGCCCTTGCGCTCATTCCCGAGGCCATCGGCTTTTCCATCATTGCCGGAGTCGACCCTCGGGTAGGGCTGTACGCCTCGTTCTCGATCGCCGTGATCATCGCTTTGGTGGGCGGCCGGCCCGGCATGATCTCGGCCGCCACGGCGGCCGTCGCGGTGCTGGTCGCGCCTTTGGTCAAGGCGCATGGCGTCGACTATCTTTTCGCGGCCACCGTCCTCATGGGGATCATTCAGGTGCTTGCCGGATTCCTGCGGCTCGATCTGCTGATGCAGTACGTGTCGCGGTCCGTTGTCACCGGCTTCGTGAATGCGCTGGCGATCCTGATTTTCATTGCCCAGCTACCCCAACTGATCGATGTCACCTGGGTGACGTACGTGATGGTGGCCGGGGGGCTGGCGGTCATCTATCTGTTTCCCCGCCTGACGAAGGCGGTGCCGTCGCCGCTGGTCGCCATCATCGTGCTTACGGTCATCTCCATTTTTGGCGGGCTGCACGTCAATACCGTTGGCGACATGGGGAAACTGCCTTCGTCCCTGCCCGTATTCCTGATCCCGAACGTGCCGTTCAGCTTCGAGACCTTGCGGATCATTCTTCCGTACTCGCTGACCATGGCCGCCGTCGGATTGCTGGAATCGATGATGACCGCGCAGATCGTGGACGACCTGACGGACACGCCCAGCGACAAGCGGCGCGAGTGCAAGGGGCAGGGCATCGCCAATTTCGTGACCGGGTTCTTTGGGGGCATGGGCGGCTGCGCCATGATCGGGCAGTCCGTCATCAACGTGAAGTCGGGCGGTTCCACCCGGCTCTCCACCTTCGTCGCCGGCTCCTTTCTTCTGTTCCTGATCGTAGTGCTGGGGCCGCTGGTGGCGAAGATTCCGATGCCCGCGCTGGTCGCGGTCATGATCATGGTCTCCATCGGCACGTTCAACTGGGGATCCATCCGCAACCTGCGCTCGCATCCATGGCAGTCATCGGTGGTCATGGTGGCGACGGTCGTGGTCGTGGTCTGGACGCATGACCTTGCGCGGGGCGTCCTGGTGGGCGTGCTCTTGAGCGGCGTGTTTTTTGCCGGCAAGGTCAGGCGTTTGTTCGAGGTCAGCGCCAGCTTGTCGCCCGATGGCCGCACCCGCACCTATCGCTACGCCGGGCAGGTATTTTTTGCGTCCACCGGACGGTTCGCGGAGGCGATCGATTTCAAGGAGGCCGTCGACCGCGTCGTGCTGGACGTTTCCGCCGCGCATTTCTGGGATATTTCCGCCGTGGGCGCGCTCGACAAGGTGGTGATCAAGTTGCGGCGCGCGGGCGTGGCGGTGGAGGTCATTGGACTGAATGAAGCCAGCGCCACGATGATCGGGCGATTCGCCGTCCACGACAAGGCGGGCGCCGCCGCCAAGCCGGCCGGGCACTGACGGCAGGCGGTGCGCGGCATCGGCTGCCGCGCCTGCCCGGCGCGGCAGCCGATGCCGAAAACCAGCCGTGCGTTCGCGCCGCCCACTACTGCGGCGTAATGCCTGCCGCCTTGACGATGTCGCGCCACTTTTCTCCCTCGGAGACATTGAAACGCGCGAAGGCCGCGGGGTCCGATCCCACCGGCTTGGCGCCCAGCCCCGCGTACTGCGTCACGATGCCGGGCTGCTTGAGCGCGCGCGCGGCGTGGTCAGCCAGCTTGGCCACGATCTCGGGCGGCGTACCCTTCGGCGCCCACAGGCCGTACCAGGTGCTGATGTCGAAGCCCGGGAAACCCGATTCCGCCATGGTCGGCACGGCGGCCAGCTCGTCCACGCGGCGAGCCGTGGTGACCGCCACCGCGCGCAGCTTTCCAGACTTGATGAATGGCATCGCGGACGGCATCGAATCGAACATGAGCTGGATCTGGCCGCCCACCAGGTCCGTCAGCGCCGGCGCGCTTCCCTTGTAGGGCACGTGCTGCATCGGCAGCCCCGACCGCACCTTGAACGACTCGCCCGCAAGTTGCTGCGCCGAAGCCGATCCCGCCGAGCCGAAATTCAACGATTGCTTTTTGCCCAGCGCCAACAGGTCCTGAACGGTCCGGACCGGTGAGGTCTCGGGCACCACCAGCACCAGCGGCACGTCCGCGAGCTGGGTGATGGGCGTGAAGTCTTTGAAGGCGTCGTAGCGCATCGACGCATAGATATACGGATTGATGACGTGCAGCGAGGCGTTGGCCAGGAAGGTATAGCCATCCGGCGCGGCGCGCGCCACGAGATCGGCGCCGATCATTCCGCTTGCGCCGGGCTTGTTGTCGACGACGATGTTCTGCCCGATGGTCTTCGACATTTCGGCCGCCACCAGCCGCGCCACGATGTCCGTCGGTCCGCCCGGCGGGTAGGGCACGACCATGGTGATCGGCCTGGCGGGATACGCGGCGTCCGCCGCCAGCGCGGCCAGGGGGGCTGAAACGAGTCCCGCGGCCAGCGCGGCGGCGGCCAGATACCTGGTGCGCTGCGCTAGGCGGGAGCTGCGCGCCCTCCGGGCGCGTCGGGCGATGATGGCGTGCATGGGTTTGTCTCCGTCGTTATTGTGATCGCCACCTTGCCGACGACTTGTCGGCTTTCCAGAGCGGCGAGTGCTGCGGCAAGGCCGGTGATCGGGTAGATCGCCGTTACGGCTGGCCGGATCCGCGCGGTGCGGGCCCAGTCAAACAAAGTGGACATGGTCCGTTGCAGAGCGGGCGCGTGGACGATGCGTTCGTCGGCGGGCGTCCAGCCCAGGTAGCGGCCAAAGAAAAAACCATGCAGGGCGATGTTCTTCACAAGCAGCAGGTTCAGCGGCACATCGGGCACGCGGCCGCTCGCAAAGCCCACGGACACCATGCGCGCATTGGCGGCCGCGGCGCGCACGCTGCGCTCGAACGCGTCTCCGCCCACGGCATCCAGCACCACGTCCGCGCCGCGTCCGCCGCTTGCCGCCTTGACGGCTTGCGCCATGCCATCGTCGGCGGCGAAAGCATGGGCGGCGCCCGCGGCCAGTGCGGCCTGGCGTTTGGCGTCCGTGCTGGCGCATGCCAGCACCGTGGCGCCAAGGGACGATGCGATTTCCACGGCCGCCAGGCCGACGCCGGATCCGGCGCCCAGCACCAGCACCGTGTCGCCCGGTTGCAGGGCCGCGCGCCACAGCAAGGCGCACCAGGCCGTTCCGTACGAAATCGGGATGGGCAGGGCGGACAGCAGCGGCAGGTCCTCGGGCACGGGGTAGACGGTGTGCTCGGGCAGGGTCAGGCGTTCCGCGTAGCAGCCCCAGCGCGACAGCGCCACCACCTTGTCGCCCGGCTTCAGGCGCGTGACATTCGCGCCGCAGGCGATGACGCGGCCGGCCGCCTCCGTGCCGGGCACGAACGGCAGGGGCGGCCGGCTTTGATAACGGCCTTCGATCAGCAGCTTTGTCGCATGGCTGACGCTTGCGTATTCCACGGCGACGGTGACTTCATGGGGGCCGGGCGCGGGGGCGTCCGCCATGTCGCCCGGCAAGACGCCGTCGACCGGCCCATGGCGTTGGCAGATCAGGGCGCGCATGGGCGGTCTCCGTGCGGCGATGCCGCCTGGCGCAGCACGCCGGCGTCCAGCATGGACTGGATGTCCTGCGCAGGTTCGCCCCATTCCGTCAGCACCGCCACCGTATGCTGGCCGATCTCGGGCGCGGCTTGCAAGGGCCTGGGCGCCGCCGCGCCGGGCACGCGCGCGAAGGGCAGGGCATCGCCGCCGGGCTGAGTCAGCGGTTCCAGCAGGCCGATATGCGCGGCCTGGGGGTGCGCGGCCAGACTGTCGTAGTCCCTGACCCGCGCGTGCAGCACGTCTTCGCGCGCCAGCCGCTCCACCCAATGCGCGGTGGGACGCGCCGCCAGTTGAACGGACAACTCGCGATGCAGGCGTTCGCGCTGTGCCATGCGCCCCGCGTTGCTGGCAAGCGCCGGATCGGCCAGCCAGTCGGGACGTTCCAGCGCGCGGCAAAGCCGGGCGAACTGGTCGTTGTTCAGCGCCAGCACGGACAGGCTTGCGTCGGCGGTGGCGAACACGCCATTGGGCGCGCTGACCGCGCCCGCCGCGCGCTCGCCCGCCATGCCGAACGCCAGGATATCGTTCACCTGCAAGGCCGCGCAGGCCTGGAACAGGCTCAGTTGCACATGCTGGCCGAGGCCGCTGCGCGCGTGCCGGTACAGGGCGGCGCTGGTGGCCTGCACCGCGTACAGGGCGGTGGCGATGTCGGCCAGCAGCAAGCCGATCCGCCGGGGTTCGCCGGCGGGCGATTGGTTCGCGAACATCAGCCCGCTGTCGGCCTGCATCACCGAGTCCGACGCCGGCGCGTTCGCGCTGGGCCCGTCCGGTCCGTAGCCGCTGATGGACACATACACCAGGCCGGGACATGTCTCGGCAAGGCTGTCGTAGCCCACGCCCATGCGTTCGGCCACGCCTGGCCGGAAATTCTGGATCAGGACATCGGCGCGCTGCGCCATCCGCGCCAGCAGGGCCTTGCCGCGCGGCTGGCGCGCATCCACGCATACGCCGCGCTTGCCCACGTTATAGGCGATCGACAGCGCGCTCTGGCCGTCGCGCACGACGCCGACATGGCGGCCCCAGTCGCCGTCCGGCGGCTCCACCTTCACGACGTCGGCGCCTTGCTGCCAGAGAATCTGAGCGCAGTACGGACCCGCGATCCCCTGGCTCAGGTCCAGGACGCGCAGGCCTGCATAGGGGCCGGAAGCAGGGTCGAACGGCAGGGTAGGCATGGGGATGCAACATGGACAAGGGCAATGCGGACGATGCTAGACTCGCCGGCAGCATTGGACAATCCACCTGTTTGTGCCTTGAATGGTGAATCATGATTGACAATATGCCGGACCTGAATCTGGTCAGACTGTTCGTGGCCATGGTGGAATCGCGCAATCTCAGCGCCGCCGCCCTGCGCTGCGGCATGACGCGTTCAAACATGTCTCATCGCCTGAAGCGGCTTGAACTGGACCTGGGCGCGCAGCTCTTCCGGCGCACCACCCGGCATGTGGAACTGACGCCCGCGGGGCAATTGCTCTATCGCCACGGCCTGCGGCTGCTCGATGAAATGCGCGCGGTGCAAGCGGCCATCGACAGCCTGGACGGAACCGTCCGGGGGGATGTGCGCGTCCGCCTGCCAACCGGCCTGGGCCATCTGTACCTGGCGCCCGTTCTGCTGGATTTTGCGCGCACCTATCCGGATATCGCGCTGCGCGTGCATATCAATGACGGCATCGGGGACCTGATCTCCGCCGAAGTCGATCTTGCGCTGAAGATCACCTCGTCGCCGCCCGAAGACCATGTCGCGCGCCGCATCTGTGGAATCCAGTGGTGCCTGTGCGCCTCACCCGAATTCCTGGAGAAGAACGGGCCCATACAGAATATTGAGCAACTGGGGCGCTGCGACCTGATCGCGCCGCAATCGCTCGGGCGCCGGTTCGACCTGCGCCTGAAGCAGGCGCAAGGCGACCCCTTGATTCTTCGTATCGCGCCGAGGCTGCAGTCGGGCGACTATCCGTTCCTGCGGGACGCGGTGCTGGCGGGATTGGGCGTCGCGCTGCTGCCCCGGTACGCCGTATGGAGTCAGTTGCGCGGCGGGTCACTCATTGAAGTGCTGCCGGCGTTCGAGCCCGAGGGCGTTGGCGACGCCATCTATCTGCTCACCGCGCCCAACCGTTTTCCATCCATGGCCACGCGCGTGCTGGCCGATTTCATCCGGGAACACGTCGAACGGCATTCCGCGGACTGGGACAGGAACGCCGTCACCGCGCGTTGACGGCCGGCGGGGGGTTAGGGCGTCTGGCGCGGTGCAGCGTCAACCGCGCGCAGCAGATCGTCGGCGTGGACCATCAGCGCCCGGGCCTGGCGCAGCAGCGGATACTGGTTCAGCACGGCGTGCCACTCACGCTGTTCCAGCAGCTGATGCCAGACAGGCTCAAGTTCAGACGGCTGCGCGGCCTGGCCGTCCGCCAGACGGGCGGCGAAATCCAGGCTGCCTTGCGCGGACAGTAGCTGCATCCGGCCCGCGGCGCTGAGCAGGCGGGGCGAGGCGTCGGCAGGCGCATCGCAGCAATAGAGGACCGTCCTGGCCAGTTCGGCCGGGGCGGTCCCAAGCGCCCGCAGCGATGCGCCGCGCAGGCGCACCGTGCCCTGCTGGCTGTCGAACGGATACACGGCATCCCCGTCGGCATGCGCCAGCAGGCGCAGTCCGCGCAGCAGGCGCGGCAGGTCGGTGGCGGCGGCGTCCACGGAAGCCTTCGCCTCCACCAGCAGGCAGACGTCCCAAAGCGGCGTCGCGCCGGCAGGTTCCGCCTGGCGCAGCAAGACCGCATCCCACTCGGTCTTGGCGCGCTCGGCGTTGCCGGGTATCGCCGCGGGGACGCGCAGCGAGGTCACCACGCGAAATTGCCCGCCGCTTCGTGCGCCTAGCCGCCGCGCCCATGCCCCGAGCGCCTGCGCGGCCATGGCTTCGACGGCCGCGCCGCGCTGCCGCGAGGCGGAGCCGCTTGCGGCGGCGGCGGCGCTGCCGGAACGGGGGCCTTGCCGGTCCCACAGCGCTTGATACCGCCGCACATTTTCATCCCGCGACAAGACGTCGAGCCGCATCAATCGCGCGAGCGCCGGGCCGTCCAGCAGCTTCGTGAGGGCGGGCTTGACCGGAGGTTCCTGCGGGATTTCCGGCGTCGCCAGGGTTTCCCGCGCGATATCGGCAAGCGCCGTCCAGGATTCCACCGCCGCCGCTGCGTGCAATCGCTCCAGGGCGGCACGGTGCGGGCCCTGCGGCATGCGCTGCTGCTTTGCGGGATGGGCGATGGCATTGACGGCGGCGTGGACGGCGCGGCGGTCCTGGCCGGCATGCGCGGACAGCGAGGCGTACTCGCGCACCGGCGCCGTCCTGTGCCGCAGCACCATGGCCTGAAAGACAGGGTCGCCATGCCGCGGGTGCACGGCGCCGTGGATCAGGCGCGCCAGCGCTTCAGTGAAAAGACGCCCCAGCGCCGCGTCCGGCGGGCCGCCGCGCGCCGTGTCCGCGCGGATCTGTTCGATCACCAGCGCGATCGCCGTTGCGGGATCGTGTGTCCCGGCGGATGAGACCGGTGTCGCCGGCAAGGCGTAGCGGCGAGCGACCGCGCACAGGGTCGCGTCGAGCAAGGAGGAAAGCGGCGGCATGGGGGTGACTGCGGGACGCTACCAGGGCACGACCGACAGGGCGACTGAAACGACGACGACCAGAACGACGATGGTCAGAATGTGCTTGGTTCGCATACTGCTCCTTTCCGAATACTCGGTGAAATTCAATCATGGGCTCCCTTGCCGGACGGGTGATCCAGCATGGAGATGACGCACTCCAGCTGCTGGGGGCTGTAGGGCTTGAGCAACTGACGCGCGTCGTGCAGGCCGGCCTGGATGCAGGCATCCGCCAGCACATCCCGGCCCGTCGCGAAGACGACCGCCAGCTCCGGCTGCCGGGTCCGGGCCCAGACAGCAAGTGCTATGCCGGATCCATCCGGCAGCCCGACATCCGTGAGCAGGATGTCGATATGCTGTTGCTGCAATTGTGCGCTTGCCTGCGCGGCGGTTGACGCCTGGACCACCTCGTGGCCCAGGCTGCCCAGGATCTCTCCGGTGGTCAGGCGGATCGCGTCCATGTCTTCCACCAGCAGCACGCGCTTGCTGGAAACCGCCGGGCCCGGTGCTGGCGCTTGCGGGGCCGGCGGACGCTGGCGCAGCATCTGCCGCACCTTGCGCGCCAGGACGGCGGCAGTATAGGGCTTGGACAGCAGCTCTATGCCGTCGTCCAGCCGTCCGCCGTGCACAATCGCGTTGTCGGCATAGCCCGATGTGAACAGGACGGCCAGCCGGGGCAGGCGTTCCCGCGCGCGCAGCGCCACATCCCGGCTGCGCAGCGGGCCCGGCATCACCACGTCGGTGAACAACAGATCCACGTTGACGCCGCTTTCGATGATGGACATCGCGCTTTGCGCGTCGCGGGCCTTGAGCACCCGGTAGCCCAGGTCCGCCAGCATGTCGACGACGGTGAGCCGGACATCTTCATCGTCTTCCACCACCAGGACGGTCTCGTCTCCGCCCTCGGCGTCGGCCGTGTCCAGTTCGGTGATGCGGTCCTCGGGCTGGTTCGCACGGGGAAGATACAGCCGTACCGTGGTGCCGATGCCGGGCTCGCTGTAGATCTTGATGTGGCCGCCGGTCTGCCGGACAAAGCCGTAGACCATGCTCAGCCCCAGCCCGGTTCCCTGGCCTTCCGGCTTGGTGGTGAAGAACGGTTCGAAGGCGCGTTCGGCCAGATTCTTGTCCATGCCGCAGCCCGTGTCGCTGACGGCCAGCATGACATATTGGCCGGGCCGGACTTCGGCGTGCCGGGTGGCGTAGTCGTCGTCGAGCGACGCATTGCCGGCCTCTACGGTGAGTTTTCCATGTCCTTCCATGGCGTCGCGGGCATTGATCGCCAGGTTGAGCAGCGCGTTCTCGACCTGGTTGGGATCGACCAGCGTGTTCCACAGCCCGCCGGCGGCCACCGTTTCCAGTTCGACGCCATCGCCGATGGCCCGGCGCAGCATGTCGTCGAAGCCGCGCAGGAACCGGCCCAGGTTGACGACTTTAGGGGCCAGCGGCTGGCGCCGGCCGAAGGCGAGCAGTTGCGAGGCCAGCTTCGATCCGCGTTCGACGCCGGCCAGCGCATGCTGCGCGCGCTGCTGTGCGCGCTCGTCGCCGGTCAGGCCGCGGCTGAGAAGCTGGAGGTTGCCGCCGATGACCTGCAGAAGATTGTTGAAGTCGTGGGCGACGCCGCCCGTGAGCTTGCCCAGCGCTTCCATTTTCTGCGCCATGCGCAGCGCCTCTTCGGTTTCGTGCAGGGCCTGGGCGGACGCCTTGTCCGTCGTGATGTCGCGGCCCACGCCATGGATGCTGTCCGACTCGGCGTCGAACGACCACGTCCACGCCAGCCATCGCCATTCGTCCTGGGCCGTACGCACGCGGTGTTCGGCGCGCAGGCTGCGCGAGCTTGTCCGCAGCGCGGCGAGCTGCGCTTGCGCCTGTGGCAGATCTTCGGGGTGGATCAGCGTGTCGTAGCGCTGGAAGGCGAGGGCCGATTCCGGAAAGCCCAGGCGCCGCGTCCAGGAAGGACTGAACCGCAACATGCGTCCTTGCCCATCCGCGATGACGAGCAGGTCGTCGCTATGTTTCCACAGGCGGTCGCGCTCCGCGATGGCCTGGCCGATGCGCAGTTCCAGCGTGCCGTTCAGGTCGCGCAACGCCGCTTGGGCGCGGGCGCGCTCGGCGATTTCTTCTTGCGCGGCCTGGTAGAGCAAGGCGTTGCCGATGGCGATGGCCGCCTGCGCGGCGATGCCGCCAATCAGGCGCTCGGCCCGCGCGTCGAAGACCCGCGCGCGCGGGTGAGTCAGGTACAAGTGGCCGAGCAGCGCGCCATCGCGTCCACGCACGGGCGCGGACAGGTAGCTGCGCGCGGCGGCGGGCGGCGGCTTCAGGCCCGGCAGCACGATGCCCTGTGTCATCAGGTCGTCGTGCCGCAGTACGCCCGCGCCCACCGGCCACGCCGCGATCCGCGCGGCGGTCAGCGGCGCCGCCGGGATGGTTCCCGAGTGGGCCACTCTGGGCGCCGTGGCGGGCGCCGAATTGCGGTCGGCGGGATAGGACAGCAGCCCCATGGATGCGCCGGTCAGCTCCGTGGCGGCGTTCACCACCGCCTGCACGGCCTTGGCCATGTCCAGTTCCGCCGCCACGACCGAGCCGATGCCGTTCAGTATTTCAAGCGTGCGGGCCTCGTCGGCCAGGCGTTTGGCGGTTTCCTGGCGCAGCGCGTTCAGGCGCAGGTTGCTGCTGACGCGGGCCAGCAGTTCGCGCGCGGAAAATGGCTTGGTGAGATAGTCGTCGGCGCCGGCGCGCAGTCCTTCGACCGAGGCCTCCTCGCCGGCCCGCGCCGACAGCAGCAGCACGGGAACGGTGCGCAGCGCGGGGTCTTCGCGCAGGGCCGCCAGCAGGCCAAAGCCGTCCAGCCGCGGCATCATCACATCGGATAGGACCAGGTCGGGGCGGTGCTTGCGCGCGTGCGCCAGCGCGGACTGGCCATCGGGCGCGGTGTCGACCTTGTAGTTCGCGCTGCCCAGCACCCGGCTTATGTAGGCGCGCATGTCGTCGTTGTCGTCCACGACCAGGACGGTGCCGGCCGCGGCAACCGTGGGCCGCGCGCCGGTTCCGGCGGATGTGGCGGCCGGATCCGGCGCGTCGACATAGGCGCGCGCCAGCGGCGGAGCGGAAGCGGCCGGCAGCGCCGCCGAGGTGTCCAGGACAGGTCCCAGAGGCAGGCTGAGCGTGAACGTCGTACCCACGCCCGGCGTGCTGGCGGCGGCAACCGAACCGCGCTGCAGCCGCATGAATTCCTGGACCAGGGCCAGGCCGATGCCGCTGCCCTCCATGCTTCGCCCTTGCGAGCCTTCGACCTGATGAAAACGGTCGAATATGCGCGGCAGCTCGTCCGCGGGCACGCCCACGCCGGTATCGGAAATCTCGACGATCGCGGTTTCGCCGTCGGGCGCCACGCGCGTCGCGACGCGTACGCCGCCCTGGTACGTGAACTTGTAGGCGTTGGACAGCAGGTTCAGGATCACCTTTTCCCACATGTCCCGGTCCAGCATCGCGGCGCGCGGCAGGGCCGGGCAGTCGATGACGAGCGACAGGCCGGCCTTCTCCAGTGACGACCGGAACAGGGACGCCAGGTCGGCGGTGAGCGCCGAGACATCGGTGGGACGCGGGTCGAGCTGCACCCGTCCGGCCTCGATGCGCGAGAAATCCAGCAGCGTGTTCACCAGCTTGAGCAGCCGCAGGCCATTGCGGCTGGTCATCTCCACGGTGGAGCGCAAGCGGGGCGGCAGGCCGGTGTCGGCCAGCATGTCTTCCAGCGGCGCCAGCATCAGGGTGAGCGGCGTGCGGAATTCGTGACTGATGTTCGAGAAGAAGGCGGTCTTGGCGTGGTCGATCTCGGCAAGCGCCTGCGCCCGGCTACGCTCGTGCTCATAGGCGCGGGCAAAGCGGATGGAGGTGCCGATCTGCGCGGCGGCCAGCATCAGGAATTCCCGGTAGTCGTCGGTGTACAGGCGCAGGGGATTGAGCGCGCAGATCAGCAGGCAGACGGGCTCGCCTTCGCTCGACGGCAGGATGGGCACCAGCACGGCCTGGCTGGCGGGCCGGTTCCACACGGTCTGCGGCAATTGCCCATGAAGCCCCACCGGCAGGTCTTTGACCAGCATCGGCGCGTTTGCGCGCAGCGCGTCCCCGCATGGCCATGCCGCGCCATCCAGCGCCAGGGCCGAGGGCGCGCCCGCGGTCCCGGGTTCTATGCCGCAGGCGCCCACCAGTTCGGCCGTTTCGCCGCCCGATTCGACCGCATAAAGCATCGCGAACGGGATGTCATGGGGATTCACGGCCAGCGCGCGCGCGCTGAGTTCGCAGGCCTGCCGCCACGTGGCCGACTGGGGCATGGCGATCGCAAGCTCGCGCAGCAGATTGCGCTGGCGGTCGGACGTGACGCGGCGCGTCTCGTCGCTGTTGACGCAGATGATGCCGCTGAGGGAGCCGTCGTCGCCCGGCACCGGGCTGAAAGAGAAGGTGTAGTAGGTCTCTTCCGGATACCCATTGCGTTCCATGATGAGCAGCTTCTGCTCTTCGTAGGTGCCTGTCCCGTCCGTCATCGCGGTCCGCAGCAAGGGGGCCATGTACGCCCAGATTTCGCTCCACACCTGGCGCGTGGGCTGCGCCATGGCGGCGGGATGCCTGCCGCCGATGATGGACTTGTAGGGATCGTTGTAGAAGAAGATCAGGTCTGGCCCCCATCCTACCCAGATCGGCTGGCGCGATGTGAGCATGATGCGTAGCGCCGTCTTCAGGCTTTGGGGCCATTGGGCCGGATGGCCCAGCCCGGAATCCGACCAGTCATGCGCCCGGATGAGCGCACCGGTCTCGCCGCCGCCGGCAAGAAAAGCCATGGGGTCCGCTTGAAGCGAGGCTGGCGGGCGTTCAGACACGTAGTATTCCTTGACGGTTGCGGGTTCCCCGTCGGGCGTGCTGGCGGGCGGATATGGGATCCGCTGTTGACGCTACTGGTTATCGCTCCCGGCGTCTGAAACTGAACTTTACATTGCACATCAGAAGGCTTCCAGGACGGTTGCACGTGGTGTCGACGGACGGCCGCGCCGCGCGCCGCGGGCTTCGCGGTATAACGGTTGAACTGCGGCGCGGCCATCGCCGCGCGCCCGGCTCGGGAGTCCGCCATGCGAGACATCGTGCAATTGCGTCCGGAGGGCCTGTATTGTCCTGCCGGTCGGTTCTACATCGATCCCTGGAAACCCGTGGATGCCGCCGTGCTGACCCACGGCCACGGCGACCACGCGCGCGTGGGCATGGGCTGCTATCACACCAGCGCCGAAGGGCTTCCGATCCTTCAATGGCGTCTTGGCGATCAGGACTACCGCGTCCATGGCTACGGCGACGCCTTCGTCTTGGGCGATGCCCGCGTGTCCCTGCATCCCGCCGGCCATGTCCTGGGATCGGCCCAGGTCCGCATCGAGGCCGAAGGACAGGTATGGGTGGTCTCCGGCGACTACAAGCGCCAGCCCGATCCCACCTGCAGCCCGTTCGAGGTGGTCCCCTGCGATACCTTCATTACCGAAGCCACCTTCGGCCTGCCCATTTACCGCTGGCCGAGCGCCGCCGATGTCGCGCGCGACATCGTCCAATGGCGCGACCAGTGCGCGGCGCGTGGCGAGGCCGCCATTCTTTATTGCTATGCGCTGGGCAAGGCGCAGCGGGTGCTGGCGGAGCTGAAGCCGGTGATCGACCGTCCCGTCTACCTGCATGGCGCGATTGCCGCGGGGGTCGATGTTTACCGGCGCGCGGGCATTGAGATGGCCGAGACCCGCCTGGTCATCGACGCGAGCGGCGCGTCCGCCGAGCCAGGTACGGGATTTGCTGGCGCGTTGGTCCTGGCGCCGCCTTCCGCTGCCGGCAGCCCCTGGCTGCGGCGGTTCCGCAAGGCGCAGCACGGTTTTGCATCGGGATGGATGCGGCTGCGCGGCAATCGCCGCCGCCGCAACGTGGACCGCGGCTTTGTCGTGTCGGACCACGCGGACTGGCCCGACCTGCTGCGCACGATCCATGAAACGGGAGCGCGCCGGGTCATCGCCACGCACGGCGATACGCAAGCGCTGGTGCGGACGCTGAATGAATCCGGGGTGGCCGCGGAAACCCTGGCCACGCAGTACGGCGAGGACGACTAGTACCCGAGCAAGGCTTCTTTCCGTCCGCGCAGGCTCTAGCCCCGGGAGGCCGACCCAAGCATGAAGCGATTCGCGGCGTTGTATCAGGAACTGGACCGCAGCACGGCCACCTTGGACAAGCGCGCGGCGCTGGTCGCCTATTTTCGCGATGCGCCGCCCCGGGATGCCGTCTGGGCCTTGTATCTGCTGGCGGGCGGCAAGGTAAGCGGCGCGCGCCGCAAGATCGCGGCGCCCGGCGAATTGCGCGCCTGGGTGGCGGCGGCGTCGGACACCGCGCCGTGGCTGGTCGACGCCAGTTACGACCAGGTGGGCGACCTGGCCGAAACCCTGGCGCTGCTGGTGCCCGATCCCGAGCACGCCGCGCCCGAGCGCGGCCTGGCGGACTGGATCGAAGAGGTGCTGGTGCCTATCGCCAACCGCGACGAATCGGAGCGGCGCGACGTCATCGTGACCGCGTGGCAGGGGCTGCCTTTTGACGAGCGCCTGGTCTTCAACAAACTGCTGACCGGCGCCTTGCGGGTCGGCGTGTCGCAACGCATGGTGCAGCAAGCGCTGGCGGAAATGTCCGGCGTGCCCATCGCGCGGATCGCGCAGCGCATGCTGGGAACCTGGTCGCCCAGCCCGGCGTTTCTGCGGAATCTTCTGAGCGCGGAAGAACTGCCCGGCGACCGCCAGCAGCCGTATCCATTTTTCCTGGCGTCGCCGTTGGAAGGCGATCCGGCGGGCTTCGGACCCATCGGGGACTGGCTGCTGGAGTGGAAGTGGGATGGCATCCGTGCGCAGCTCATCCGGCGCCACGGCGAAGTCGCGCTGTGGTCCCGGGGCGAAGAACGCCTGGACGGACGCTTCCCGGAGGTCGAGGCCGCCGCGGCCGCGCTGGACGTGGATTGCGTGCTGGACGGCGAACTGCTGGCCTGGCTGGACGACACGAGCGGACCGATGCCGTTCTCTGCCTTGCAGACCCGCATACAGCGGCTCAAGCCCGGTCCCAAGTGGCTGGCCGAGGCGCCGGTCCGCATGCTGGCCTACGACCTGCTGGAACTGAACGGGACCGACCTGCGGGACCTGCCCCAGGCCGAACGCCGCGCGCAATTGGAAACCCTGTTGCGGCGCCACCCGGATCCGCGTCTGCACCTGTCGCCGCTGGTGGCGCCGGCCAGTTGGGACGAAGCGCGCGCGCTGCGCGAGGAATCGCGGGAACGCGGGGTGGAGGGCTTCATGCTGAAACGCCGCGCCGCGCCTTACCAAAGCGGCCGACGGCGCGGAGACTGGTGGAAGTGGAAGATCGATCCGCTCACCATCGACGCCGTGCTGCTGTACGCGCAGTCCGGCCACGGCCGCCGCAGCACGCTCTACACCGACTACACCTTCGGCCTGTGGCAGGGCGACGCGCTGGTGCCGGTCGCCAAGGCCTATTCCGGGCTGGACGACAAAGAGATCCTGGAACTGGACCGCTGGCTGCGGGCGCATACGCGAGAGCGCTTCGGCCCCGTGCGCTCGGTCGAGCCGGTGCAGGTATTTGAACTGGGCTTCGAAGGTGTCAATCTGTCCCGCCGGCACAAGTCCGGCGTGGCGGTGCGTTTCCCGCGCATCCTGCGCTGGCGCCGCGACAAGCCGGCCGATCAGGCCGACCAGCTCGACACGCTGAAGGCGCTGGCGCGATGAGGTCCGCGCCCCGAGGCTGGGACGCGCCGCTGACGGCGTGGTTTGCCGCGCGCGGCTGGAAGCCCGCGCCCTTCCAGCGCGAGACCTGGCGCCGGTATCTGGCCGGCGAATCGGGCCTGCTGCATACGCCCACCGGCAGCGGCAAGACACTGGCCGCGTTTGGCGGCCCGTTGCTGGAAGCCCTGCCGGATGGCGATGCCGCGCGCGCGGCCTCGGGCGAGGGGCCGCGCGTGCTGTGGGTCACCCCGCTGCGGGCGCTGGCCGCCGATACCGCGCGGTCCCTGACGCGCACGGCGGACGAACTGGGCATCGCCTGGACGGTCGCGCTGCGCACCGGCGACGCCAGCGCGCGCGACAAGCGGCTGGCCCGCCAGGGCAAGGCGCAGGTGCTGGTGATCACGCCCGAATCCCTGGCGCTGCTGCTGTCCTATGCGGACGCGTCGTCGCGCTTTCGCGCGCTGCGCTGCGTCGTGGTGGACGAATGGCACGAACTGCTGGGCAATAAGCGCGGCGTGCTGTTGCAGCTATGCCTGGCGAGGCTGAGACGCTTGTCGCCCAGCGCGCGCACCTGGGGCTTGTCCGCCACGCTGGGCAACCTGGACGAGGCACGGTCGGTGTTGCTGCCGCATGCGCCGGACAGCCCGCTGGTCGCGGGCGCGCGTCCCCGCAAGGTCACGGTCACGACCCTGCTGCCCGAGCGCAACGCCGCGCTGCCCTGGGCGGGGCATCTGGGCCTGTCCCAATTGCCGCGCGTCTTCAAGCGCCTCTTCGATGTGCGGGCGACGCTGCTGTTCACGAATACGCGGGCGCAGGCCGAACTGTGGCACCGGGCATTGGAATCGATCTGGCCCGAAGATCCGGCCACCCTGGCGCTGCACCACGGTTCGCTCGATCCCCGGCTGCGGGCGGCGGCGGAGCAGGGCTTGCGCGATGGCGCCATCCGCTGCGTGGTGGCCACGTCCAGCCTGGATCTGGGCGTGGATTTCCCCGCCGTGGACCAGGTGCTTCAGATCGGCAGCCCCAAAGGCGTTGCCCGCCTGCTGCAGCGCGCGGGCCGCGCCAAGCACCGGCCGGGCGAGTCCGGCCATGTCATCTGCGTGCCCGCGCAGGCCCTGGAGCTGATCGAATATGCCGCCGCCCGCCAGGCCATCGCGCGCGGAGACATCGAATCCAGGCCGCCGCCGCGCGGCAGCCTGGATGTGTTGGCCCAGCACGCCGTGACGCTGGCCCTGGGCGGTGGATTCCAGGCCGACGCGCTCTACCGCGAGGTCAAGGGCACGCACGCGTATGCGGCGCTCGACGCGGACACCTGGCAGGCCGTGCTGGATTTCATCGTGCAAGGCGGCCGTGCGCTGGCGAAGTACCCCGACTTTCACCGCGTGGTGCGCGATGAGGACGGCTGCTACCGCGTGCATGACCGCCGCATTGCGTTGCGCCACCGCCTGTCCATCGGAACCATCACCGCCGATGGCGCAGTGGCCGTGAAGTACTTGCGGGGCGGCGGCCTGGGCTCGGTGGAAGAAGGTTTCCTGGCGCGCCTGCGGCCGGGCGACCGCTTCCTGTTCGCGGGCCGCTCGCTGGAACTCGTGCGGCTGGAAGGCATGACCGCCTATGTGCGGCGGGCCAAGGGCGGCGACGGGCCGGTCGCGACCTGGCAGGGCGGCCGCATGCCCTTGTCCACGCAATTGGCGAGCGAAGTGGAAAGCCTCTATGCCCATCCGGGTCCGCATCCCGAAATGCGCGCGGTGGAACCGCTGCTGCGCATCCAGGAGCAGGCCAGCAGGCTGCCGGGGCGCGGACGGCTGGTGGCCGAACGGATCGGCACCCGGCGGGGCCTGCACCTGTTCCTGTTCCCCTTCGCGGGCCGTGCCGTCCACGAAGGCATGGCCGCGATGATCGCGCTGCGCTGGGGCAGGCTGCAGGCCAACACGTTCTCCTACACCGTCAATGACTATGGCCTGATGCTGACACTGGCGGCGCCCGCCGAATTGGACGACGCCCTGCTGCGGCAACTGCTGAGCCCCGAGCGCATGGCCGACGATCTGCGCGACGGCGTCAACCTGGGCGAGATGGCGCGCCGGCAGTTCCGTGAAATCGCGCGTGTCGCCGGGCTGTTGACGCCGTCGCTGCCGGGCAGGGCGGCGCGCTCGCTGCGCCAGGTGCAGGCATCCAGCGGCCTGCTCTACGACGTGCTGCGCCGTTACGACCCGGGGCATCTGCTGCTTGCGCAGGCCGAGCGGGAGGTCTTCGAATTGCAGCTTGAAGCGCCGCGGCTGATGGCGGCGCTGCGGGACTGCCAAGACCGGACGCTGGCGCTGTGCGAACCCCGCGCGCTGACGCCCCTGTCGTTTCCGCTGTGGACGGAAAGCCTGCGCGGACAGCTCAGCACGGAAACCTGGCAGGCCCGCGTCAAGCGCGCCGCCGCCCAACTGGAGAAGCGCTATGCCCGGATCGCCGGATGACGGGCTGGCCATCGCGCTGGCCGGCGAACCCATGGTGCTGCTGGGCGCGCGCGCCATGCACTGGCCCGCGCGGGCGCGGCTGATCATCGCGGACCTGCACCTGGGCAAGAGCCATGTGTTCCGCCGCGCCGGCATTGCCGTGCCCGCCGGCGCCACGCAGGACGACCTGCAGCGTCTCTCGGCCCTGGTGGCGGCGACCGGCGCGCGCGAACTATGGATCGTGGGCGATGTGCTGCACGGTCCGGCGTCGCGGGCCGCCTGGCGCGATGCCTGGGTGCAGTGGCGGCGGGAACACGGCGGACTGGATGTCGCGGTGCTGACCGGCAACCACGACCGCGCCCTGGACGGCGCCGCCCTGGGCGTACGCCAGCTCGGGCATGTTCACGAGGACGGCCCCTTCCTGTTCCGCCATCTGCCGCAAGCCGACCCGCAGGGCCGGCATGTGATCGCGGGCCATATCCATCCCAAGACCCGGGTGCCCGGCGTTCCGCGCAGTTGGCCGGCCTTCTGGCTGCGGCCCGGCATGACCGTGCTGCCGGCGTTTTCGGATTTCACGGGCGGGCATGCCGTCGCCGCCGGGCAGGGCGATGCCCTGGTGGCGTGCGTGGAAGGGACCGCGTTGCGCCTTGGGCGGCCGCCAGAAGCGTAGGGACGGGCACGCCGCTTGCTGGATGGGGTGCCCTTGTTGTGGCCCCGTACCGACTTGCCATGAGCGACCCTTCAGGACTTGACTCCACTCCCGCATCGACCCCGCGGGCGATAGGCCGGATCCTGGCCGAAGCACGCCCGCCGCTGGATCCCGGGCAGTGGCTGCGGATGCTGGTGGACGCGGGATGCGACCGGCTGCCGATGCCGGGGTCGGGCGGCACGCTGCTGCGTTGGCGGGCGCTTGCCGAGGTGGGCGCGGCGGATCTGAGCCTGGCCAAGCTGTTCGAAGGGCATACCGATGCGCTGGCGATCCTGACGGAATTGCATGCGTCCGCGGAATTGCGCAGCGGCCAGCGTTGGGGCGTCTGGTGCGCGGAGCCGCCGGACCATCGCGTCGCCATGCTGGCGCGGGCCGACGGCTCGGCGGTGCTGCGGGGGACCAAAGCCTGGTGTTCAGGGGCCGCGGCGATCACGCACGCCCTGGTGAGCGGCTGGAATCCGGCCGGCGAGGCCTGTCTGGCCGCCGTGGCGCTGGACCAGCCCGGCGTCGACGTCACGGACCGGGGCTGGCACGCCGTGGGCATGCGCGCGTCGGCCAGCGTGGATGTGGTTTTCAAGGATGCTCGGGGCGTCCTGGTAGGGGCCTCGGGTTCGTACGTGCACCGCCCAGGCTTTCTACAGGGCGGCGCGGGCGTGGCGGCGTGCTGGTATGGCGGTTTGACCCGTATCGCGCAGACCCTGCGCCGGGCCCTGCCGGCCGGCGCCTCGGACCCGCATCGGCTGGCGCACCTGGGCGCCATCGATGTCGCCTTGGCGCAGGCGCGCGCCGTCTTGCGCGAGACCGCCGCGGAGATCGACGCGCATCCGCGTGATTCCTGCGCGCTGGCCTGCGCCCGCGCCCGCCTGTCGGTCGAGGCCGCGGCCTCGCAAGTGCTGGAGCGCGCGGGACGCGCACTCGGCGCGGGACCGTTGTGCCGCGACGCCAGCTTCGCGCGGATGATGGCCGATCTGCCTGTCTTCGTCCGGCAGAGCCATGCGGAACGCGATCAGGCCGCGCATGGCGCCGCCGTTCTCGCGCACGAGGGACCGCCATGGGCTCTGTAGCGGCGGACCATTTCGAACGGCTGTACCGCGTCCATGCCGATCCCTGGCACGTGGGCAGCGCCTGGTACGAACGGCGCAAGCGCGGCCTGCTGCTGGCCTGCCTGGGCCGCGAGCACTATGCGCATGCATTCGAACCCGGATGTGGCGGCGGGGACCTGACACGGCGCCTGGCGCAACGTTGCGGGCGCGTCTGTGCCGTCGATGTCGCGGGCTCGGCCGTCGCGCGCTGCCGGGCGCGCCTGGCCGCCGGCGGCATCGCCAACGTGGACGTCCTGACCTTGGACCTGCCACGACGATGGCCCGCGATTCCGCCCGGCGGCTTCGACCTGATTGTCGTGTCCGAGCTTGCCTACTACCTTGACGACGCGTCGCTGGGGGCATTCCTGGCCGCCCTGGACGCATCGCTGGCGGCGGGCGGTGAGCTTGCTGCCTGCCATTGGCTTGCGCCATTCGATGACCGTGTCCAGCCGACCGACGCGGTACATGACGCGCTTGCCGCGCTTCCCGGCCTGAGCCCCGCAGTCTTGCATCGGGAAGAACAATTCCGCCTGGACCTGTGGCGCAGGCGCCCCTAGGAAGCGAGCCATGATCGGAATCTGCATTCCCGCGCACAACGAAGAACACTGCATCGCCGCATGCCTGCGGGCCGCGACGCGCGCCGCCCGCCATCCCGCCCTGGCCGCCGAAGCGGTACGCATCGTGGTGGTGCTGGACCATTGCCGCGACCGCACCGCCCAACGCTCGGCCGCATGGCCGGTCCATTGCCTGACCCTCCAGGCCCGCAACGTCGGCATCGCACGCGCGCTGGGCGCTCGGCATCTGTTGGACGCCGGAGCGCGCTGGCTTGCATTCACGGACGCCGATACCCGCGTGTCCCCCGGCTGGCTGGTCGATCAGCTTTCTCTCGATGCCGAGGTGGTCTGCGGCACCGTGACCGTGGCCGGCTGGGACTCGCATGGCGTCCATGCGCAACGCGCGCGCCGCCAGTTCGCGCGGCAATACCAGGACCGGGAAGGACACCGCCACGTGCACGGCGCGAACCTGGGCATCGAAGCGCGGGCCTACGAGCGCACGGGCGGATTCGCGGCATTGCCGTGCAGCGAGGACCAGGCCTTGGTGGACAAGCTGGAGCAGGGCGGCGCCCGCATTGCCTGGACTTGCCTGCCCAGGGTGACCACCAGCGCGCGGCCTTATTCCCGGGTCGAGGGCGGTTTCGCCAGCGCGTTGCGCCAGAGTTGGGACGCGGGCGGCTGAGTTCGCCGCCACGAGTCTCGCGCCTGGCGCAAGACGGCCAGGGCGAGATTCGCGGAACGCTTTCCAGCGGCGCTTATCTCTCGGGTGGTTTATGCGCGACGGCGACCGCCACCGCGCCGCTGGGAAGGCGGTATTTGCCGCCTCCGAGCCAGGTGACCGGTTCCCCGGATGGCAACGTGCACACGTACTGCGGTACTGATGCAACCTCCTCGCTCCGTCTTGCGATCAACCGCCGTTCTACGCGGCATGTCGACCGATCGGGCAGTTTTACGATTACGTCGGACAACCTTGACCCCGAAGCCATATTTATCTCCTGAATGTCGTTTGTCGTGTGGCCGGATGCGGCGATGGCGCCTTGCGGCGCGCCGTGTCCGCATGGCTTCTATTCTGAGCAGTCGCACCCGGTTTGGCCTATCCGCCTTTCAGCGAATCGACCCTAGTCAAGATGAACCACACCGTTACCGCCGGGCTGGCACAGCACTTGCTGCCAGCAATACGCCGGGGGGACGCCCAGCGTCGGCCCCGCGCGAAGCCATTCAGTTCGCAACAGGAGACTCGAGATGAACAGAGACCCAAGGAACAAACGCGATCCGCGCCCTTATGGCGTGAGCGGCGATCAGGAACCTTGGCATGACCCGGCCCCATCGTTCGGATACCAGGGAGAAGGGACGCGCCCGCAATCCGGCACGCGCATGAGCCGGGAGCCGGTGCGCAGCCGCAGCGCCGACCCGGGCCAGAGCAGCTACGGCGGATTCTCCCGCGAAGATCCGTCATTCCAGCGGCAGCAGGTCTACGGCGCGCGCGACCGGGGCTATGGCGGACCTACCTCGTTCGGCGACGACGAAGGGGGCTATTACGGAGACCGTCCCTCTGGACGCGACGAACCCATGTCGTTCGAAACCGCCGAGCGCGGCGGCTATGGACCCGGCATGACCGCATGGCGCGACCGCGCATCGAGCCGGACGGACCCCAAGGGCTACGTCCGCACGGACGAGCGGGTGCGCGAAAACGTGTGTGAGTCGCTGGCGCACAGCGGTCTGGACGTCAGCGATGTCACCGTGACGGTCGTCGATGGCAGGGCCATCCTGGAAGGCACGGTCCCCAACCGCCCCACCAAGCACCGCGTCGAGGATTGCGCCGACGCCTGCACGGGCGTCAAAGACGTCGAAAACCGGATCCGGGTCGCCGGCGCCCATACCCCTACGACAGGAGAACAATCATGACCAAACCTCAGCAAACCACCCCGAACAAGAGCGAAGACGATACGTCCCGCAAGGATCAAGCGAGCCACGGCGACACGCAGAACCGCACCAAAAAAGAGGGCCATGTTTCGCAGATAGGCACCGGGCAGGATCAGCAAAGCCAGCGCAACCGCGGCCAGGGCGCGCGGAGCAAACCATGAACCGGTCCGGGGGCCGCATCGGCCAGAGGTAAGACAAAGACATGGATGCGTTTTGGGACTTTCTGCAGTGGCCGGCCATGGCGGCGTCGCTGGTCGCCGCCTGGCTGGTGGCTTCCCGGGGGATGGGCCAGCGCAACACGGGATTCTGGGTGTTCCTGCTGAGCAATGTGCTCTGGGTGGCATGGGGTTGGCACGATGGCGCCTACGCGCTTATTGCGCTGCAGCTCGGGCTGGCGGCGTTGAACGTGCGCGGCGTCCTGAAAAATGACGGATAGCGTTGCGTCGGTGCCCGTCTGAAGACCTATACTTTCAGATCATGCACGCTCCGGCACACGAAATGGGCGTCTGCCGCCTGACCCCGCGCGGCGTATGCCGGGCACATGGTGCTCAGGGTCATGGCCCCTTTCCCGGAGGCGAGTCCCATGCCGCGCCCGCAAAGATAGACGGCTTGCTTTAGACATTGTTTGGAAACATCACCTTCAAGGAGGTGTGTGATGAACCAACTGTCCAGCGGCGCCCTCGACGATTTGAGCGCCTCGCTAAGAGGCCAGGTCCTGGTGCCCGGAGATGCCGGCTACGACGATGCCCGAAAAATCTGGAACGCCATGGTAGACCGCCGTCCCGCCGTCATCGTGCGTTGCGCGGGCGCGGCCGACGTGCGCAAGGCCGTGGATTTCGGGCGTGAGAACAATCTGCTGATTTCCGTCCGCGGCGGAGGCCACAACATCGCCGGCACCGCCGTCTGCGATGACGGACTGATGATCGATCTTTCGCCGATGAAGTCGGTGCGGATCGATCCCCAGGCCGCCAGAGCCTATGTCGAACCCGGCGCAACCCTGGCCGACTTTGACCACGAAGCCCAGGCTTTCGGCCTGGCCGTTCCCCTCGGCATCAATTCGACGACCGGGGTCGCGGGCCTGACTTTGGGGGGCGGGTTCGGCTGGCTCAGCCGCCGGTTCGGCCTGAGCGTCGACAACCTGCTGTCGGCGGATGTCGTCACCGCGGATGGAAAACTGCTGCACGCCAGCGCGCAGGACAACGAAGACCTGTTCTGGGCAATCCGAGGCGGCGGCGGCAATTTCGGCGTGGTCACCATGTTCGAATTTCAGCTTCATTCCGTCGGGCCGCAAATCTACGGGGGACTGGTGGTGCTGCCGCTGGAACAGGGCAGAGAGGCGCTGGTGAAGTATCGCGAGGCGTTGAAGACCATGCCCGAAGCAATGACGGTATGGGCCGTGATGAGGCTGGCGCCGCCGCTGCCGTTCCTGCCGGAATCCGTGCATGGCAAGCCCATCCTGGCCTTCGCCGTCTGCTACACGGGCGACCTGGACAAGGGGCCGCAAGCCGTAGAGGTGGTGCGCGGGCTGGGCAAGCCCTACGGCGAACATCTGGGCCCCATGCCCTACGCGGCCTGGCAGAAGGCCTTCGATCCCTTGCTGACGCCGGGTGCGCGCAACTACTGGAAGTCGCACAACCTCGAATCGTTGCAGGACGGCTTGATCGACGCCGTCGTCGCGGCGGTGGAGAGCGTGCCGTCGCCCCAGTGCGAAATCTTCTTCGGCCATATCGGCGAAGCCGCGATGCGTATTCCGGTGCCCACGACCGCCTATCCGCATCGCTCGGCCCAGTTCGCCATGAATGTGCACGGGCGCTGGGACGATCCCAAGGACGACGACCGCTGTATCGCCTGGGCGCGCGACATCTTCCGGGCCACGGAACCCTACGCCCAGGGCGGGGTGTATGTGAACTTCATGACCCAGGACGAGACCGCGCGGGTAGGCGCGGCCTACGGGGCCAACTTTGACCGGCTGGTCCAGGTGAAGACCCGGTACGATCCGCAGAACCTGTTCCGGCACAACCAGAACATCAGGCCATCGGCGCCTTGAAGAAAGGCCTGACGGGCTTCAGGCCGGGGACGAAGACGCATGCGATCACCGCTCAAGATCATTGCGCCGTTGTGAAAGGATCGTCCCCGCCTGGCCGCTTTTCGTGGGGTCGGCGCCGTGCCGGGATCCTTCGCGTCTTGGCGCGCGACTCATGTTGAAGAAAAGCCGTATATGCATCTCCACGGACCGGTAGCATAGCGATTTTCTTTCCGCCAGAGCCTCGCCATGTCTTCCGCAGTTTCCGATGACCTCACATTTCGCCCACCCACGCCGGAGGACGCCGACCGCTGCTATGCAATCGAGATCGGCGCCTATGAGGGCGACGAGGCCGCCACCCTGGCCAAGATCACGACGCGCATCCGGGAGTATCCGCAAGGATTCCTGGTCATGGAACATGACGGGCAAGTCATCGGCTTCATCAACAGCGGGTGCGCGCATGACGTGGTCATGGCCGATGACGCGTTCAAGGAACTGGTCGGCCATGACGCCGCGGCGCCTAACGTCGTCATCATGTCCGTCGTGATCGACCCGGCCTTCCAGGGCCGGGGCTACGCCACTACGCTCATGCGGATGTTTGTGGAATTGATGAAGGCCCAGGGCAAGAAGACGATCCATCTGATGTGCAAGGAACAGCACGTGGAGCTGTATGTCCGCTTTGGATACCGGTATGTTCGCCCTTCCGAATCAGATCATGGTGGCATGGGGTGGCACGAGATGATCATGGAACTTTGAGCGCTTCGCCTGCCGGCTTTTACGCACACCCCGGATACCGTCGAATGTTCGCGCCGGACAAATTGACGGTTGGCATCTTCCTGCCGTTGCGGAGCTGCGAGGGGGACATGGAAGTGCTTGTTGGCCAAGCCGATCTGGTCACCGAGATTGACAGGCGTGGCTTCGCCGCCGTATGGGTGCGTGACGTGCCCTTTTTCGATCCATCCTTTGGTGACGCCGGTCAGGTGTTCGATCCCTTCACCCATCTTGCCTTCCTGGCCGCGCGGACTCGGAACGTGGCTCTTGCAACGGGAAGTGCTGTCGTCTCTCTGCGCCATCCCATAGACCTGGCCAAGGCAGCCACGACCATTGATCAGTTGTCTGGCGGCCGCCTGATGATAGGAGTGGCTTCCGGCGACAGGCCGATCGAGTTCCCCGCTTATGGGCTGGAGCACGGGGCGCGGGCAGAGCGCTTTGCTCCGGGTGTCGCCTTCATGCGCCAGCATCATGGATGCCGGGCGTCTGGCCATTGATTCCCCGCTGGGTCGCTTCGAGGGCGCCGAGTTCCTGCCCAAGCCCGTCGCCGGCGCGATTCCGATGGTGGTGACGAGCTCATCCGGTCAATCGCTTGCATGGATCGCCGAGCACGCCGACGGCTGGCTGACGCACCCGAACGCGACCCATGCCCCCAGAGGCCCTCAGCACTTGGCCGAAAAAATCCGTGCATGGCGTGACCTTATTCCCGGAGGCGCCTTCCGTCCCACATGACGAACGAACGGATCGATCTGGTGGATGACCCTGACCACCCTCGCACGCCGTTGCGCGGAGGTTATGTCCTGCGCACGGGACGCAAGGGGCTGATGGCGTTGCTGGAGGAGTGGCAGGCGGCAGGGGTGAACCACGCAGCGCTAGGAATACAGTTTTCGCAGCGTCCGGCGGCGGAGGTTCTGGAGGAGCTGGCCAACGACGTGCTGCCGCATTTTCCTTCGCACGCGGGGCTGATGCCATCGTCCGTTGCGTGGTGAATGACGGTCATGTTCGAACGGGTGAAAGCGCTAGGCCGGCGGCCATGACCAATTCGATCGTTACGACGCGCACGACGCCTGCCGGATGGTGATCGGCTTTCCGGCTGGACCTGCACGTCAAGACGCGTGTCACGGCAAGCGTTGTGTTTGACGAGCAGTTCGGCGGCGGGGCAAGGGATCGTCCGGTGAACGGCTCACCGGCGATCATCGCTCAGGCTTTTTGGAAAATCCTTTTCTGCAAATTCTGCTGTAGATGTATAGCCATGGTGGACCACATCAGCGCGAGGAAACCAAGGCAGAAAAGCGCCAAAGCGCAGAAGAGCGCTTTCCAGTAAAACGGCCCGTATTTGTCGTACTCCGCGATGAACAACTTACCGAATTCTGTCGTGGTGATAGTCCAGAACCAGGCTTGGGCAATGGTGAACATCGTCATCACCAATACGACGCCGGCGGGTAGTTGGGCCAGGGTGTAGCCGCGCCGATTCTTGAAGGACTTCCACAACGTACGCATAAACTTCATTGCTTGTCTCCATCATTCCAATGTGTCACCGCATCTTTGACATTGTCGGAAGCGAATGCGGCGCTCCGGGCGACCGCCTCTTCCATGATCAATATAGCCGCAGCGCTAATGAACTCAATTCGACGTTGACAGAAGTATTTCAGGAGCCCTCCAGTCTGAGTCGATGAGTCCTGGACGCGATTGCTCTTGAGGGCTACAGATCGATGCGCTCACTGCCCCCATGCGTTCGTCCATCAATCCTTGACATCCAATTCCGGTCCCCGTAGTATTTTTAACCGATCGGTATAAAAGGAACTGTCGACATGGAATTCATAGGCAAGGTTGCCCTCGTCACAGGGGGGACGCGCGGCATCGGCGCCGCCATCGTTCGGCGGCTGGCACAAAGGGGGGCTGATGTTGCCTTCACCTACGCCAAGTCGGATCAGGCGGCGACAGACCTCGTTCACGAACTGGAAAGCACGGGGACCAAGGCCTTGGCCATCAGGGCGGATAGCCGCGATCTGGCCGCCGTCCGAGCGGCGGTAGAGCAGACCGCCCGGGAACTGGGCAGGCTGGATATCCTGGTCAATAGTGCCGGCGTATTCCCTGCGGGTCCGATCGAAAGCGTCACGCTCGAAGAGATCAACGACACATTGACGATCCACGCCGGGGCGGTCTTCGTGGCGACACAAGCCGCGCTTGTTCACATGGGTTCCGGCGGGCGCATCATCTCTATCGGCTCCTGCTTCGCTCAGCGGGTGCCTTATGGGGGCGTGACGCTCTATGCGATGAGCAAGTCCGCGCTTATCGGGTTCACCAAGGGTCTCGCGCGCGAGGTTGGCGATCGAGGCATCACGGTCAACATTGTCGATCCGGGATCGACCGACACCGATATGAATCCCGCTGATGGTCCGGCAGTATCCGCGGAATTGGAGCTCATGGCGGTCAAGCGCTATGCCGCGCCAGCGGAGATCGCAGCCGCTGTCGGATATCTGGCAGGTCCCGACAGCGGATTCATAAGCGGCGCCTCGCTCGCCATTGATGGCGGCTTCACGGCGTAGCGTCGCCGGTCGAGCCGACGGTCGGCATTGTCGCAATCGCAGTCAAGAATGAATGAGGATTCAAATGGCTTGGGGACTATTGGTTCTGGCCGGCGTGCTCGAAATCGTCTGGGCATTGGCGCTGAAACAGGCGGACGGCTTGACCAGGTTCTGGCCAAGCCTGATCGGTGTAAGCGTTGCCATGCTTAGCCTGGTTTTGCTCGGTCTGGCCCTGAAGGATCTGCCGGTGGGCACCGCGTATGCAATTTGGGTGGGGATCGGAGCCTTCGGCGTGGCGGTCTTCGGAACAATGGTGTTGGGCGAGTCCATGTCAGCCGCCAAGCTGTTGTTCTTGGGGCTGATCGGGGTTGGTGTGGCTGGTCTGCGGATGATTGAATCATGAGCGCCGGGAGCAAACCAAAGCCAGCCCCGAAAATCGGGCGTCCGCGAGCATTTGATAGAGACACGGCCTTGCTTGCAGCCATGCGAATCTTCTGGGCGCAGGGTTACGAAGGTACGTCGATCCAGGATCTCGTCGGCGTCATGGGAGTCAATAAACCCAGCCTCTATTCGACCTTCGGTTGCAAGGAAGATATTTTTCGAGAGGCGGTCGATCTCTACGACCGAGTCGAGGGGCTAGCAACGTCTCGGAGCCTTAGCGACGCCAGCACTGCCCGCGAGGCGGTTGAAACGATGCTGCGATCGAACGCGCGGGCCTATACCGTCGACGAGGGGCCGCGTGGTTGCATGATCGTGTTGTCATCGTTGCTTGGCGCCCCGGAGAACGAGAGCGTACGTGCGTTCCTTGCCGACAACCGATTGGACGGAGAAACGATGCTAAGGGACCGTCTTTCGCAAGGCATTGCAGAGGGTGACCTTTCGGCATCCGCAGACGTCGGCCAGCTTGCCGCTTTCTACACCACCGTGCTCGAAGGGCTTTCCATCCAGGCCCGTGACGGCGCGTCCGAGCAGAAGCTCCACCTGATCATCGATGCCGCAATGCTTGCTTGGCCGGCTGGGTAGCGTAGTTACGGCTGAACCACCATCCAGGCGACAATCCGCCGCACCACGGGCAGCAAGAGAAAAAGGCTTGGAAACGCCACGATCCAGGAGGCCGCCCACGCGTTGGGCCAACGGGTGACAAAGTCGGAGCCCAGGCCGACGCTTGTGGCAGTCGCCACCGCCGAAACGATGGCCGACATGAAAACCGATAGAAACAGGGGCATCAAGAAGCGGGCGTAGCGCTGCGGGAGTTTCTTCAAGGCCGATGCTGGCGGCTTGTTAGGCATCTCGATATTCCTTACGGGCGTCAGCGGATTTTTTTTCGGCGATCAGATCTTTGATGTACTCGCGGAGTGAGCGCGGTTCCCGGCCTAGCGCGGCCCTCAGCGCAAGACTGTTGCCTCCGAGCCCATATGCCCGATAGTGGTCCAGAACCTTGGACAGCAGAAGCAACTGTCGGTCGGTATACGGAAGGCGGGCTTGCGCTGCCCATACGCTGAAACCAGGCTCCAGCGCCGCGATGGGAGATCCCAACTCTTCCGACAGGGCCGCCACGACGTCCAGGCGGCTGAACATGCCGGCGCACAGATCCAGCGTGGCGTAGGCCAGCCTGTCTTCGGTCAGCGCGATTGCCGCAATCTCCGCGACGTCCCGATAGTCCACCCGAGCGATTCTGGTGTCCGTGGGAAAGGGTTCGCCGAAGCTGGCATGGTCGCGGATCGACGGCCACGCCATGCCAATGTTCTGCATGAAGTTTGCGGGATGCAGGATCGTGTATTCCAGCCGTGACGAGTAAACCGCGTCTTCCACTGGAATCTTGCTGGCGTGATTTTCCAGGCGTGTGTTGGTCGGCTGGATGACCGAGGAAAAGACGAACTTCCTCACCCCGTTTTTTTGCGCCGCTTCGACCAGGGCGACGCCCATTGCCGCTTCGTCGGAAGCGAACGCCGGGCCGAGATGGAAGATGCCGTCCACGCCTCGCGTTGCCTCGGCAAGACTATCGATACTGCGGAGGTCCCCGACGGCGATCTCGGCCGCTCCCAGCGAGCGGGCGACAGCCGCGCGTGTCTCGTCGCGGACGAGCGCGCGGACCGTCACGTTGCGCCGTCGCAGTTCAGGCACGACCAGGCCCGCGAATTTGCCCGTAGCTCCGACGACCAAAACGATGGGTTTTGTGCTTTCCACTGGCGGCTCCTTCGTACAGGTGTTTGAATGAGGGCAGTGTAAGTTTTCACGTTTGGTGGAACAATGCCTTCAAAATCTGAAACTTAATCACGATTTACGAGATAAGCATGAGCCGCCTCGAAGACCTTGAAGCATTCGTTCATATCGCGGAAGCGGGAAGCCTGACGAAGGCCGCTCGCCGTCTCAATCGCACCTTGCAGGCCGTCAGCCGTTCGCTTGCCACGCTGGAAGAGGATGTCGGCGTTCAGCTTGTTCACCGCAGCACGCGGCATTCCGCGCTCAGCGAAGCCGGCGAGACATTCTTTCGGCGGGTAAAGCCCGCGTTGGAGCAAATAGGCGAGGCCCGGCTGGAAGTCGCCGATCGCCGGACTGCGCCGTCAGGCACATTGCGCGTGGGTGCGCCGATTCTGTTCGGCCCCGACTTCCTGGTTCCGGTCATCGCGGAATACATGCGGACGTATCCCCAGGTCGAGGTCGATCTGCAACTGACGGATTCCTTTGTCGACCTCTCCGGCGAAGGCCTCGACCTGGTCGTCCGTATCGCCGACCTGCCCGATTCCGGCTTGCAAGGGAAACGGCTGGGAGCGCTGCGCAGAGTCGTATTTGGCGCGCCGGCGTATTTCGAACAGCATGGCCGCCCCGCCCATCCTTCGGACTTGCGCCAGCACGCGTGTCTCGTCAGGATCGTCGATCAGCGTCCGGGTCAGTGGGCGTTCCAGATTGCCGGAAAGCGGCGCACTGTCGGGGTACGGGGGCCGTTCCGCAGCAATACGATGGCGGCGATCTATTCCGCCGTCAGCGCCGGACTCGGTATCGGCTACTCGCCGATGTGGCAGATCAGGCATCTTCTGGATACGGGGCAGGTGGAAACCATACTTGAGGATTTCGAGCCTGAACCGGTGCCCATCCACGCGCTATGGCAGGAGAACCGGCTCCCGCCGGCGAAGGTGCGCGCGTTCGTCGATTGTCTGGGGACGCGGCTGAGGCTTGATAACGTTTAGGCATCGGCAGGCGGATGCTTGAAACGGATGGACCATCACGGCGGGAGCGAGAAGGGAGCGAAACGCTGGAGGCAACTTGGACCTCAGTGGATTGAGGCGATGCATGTTGAACGACTGAATGCTGTGACATCGCGCAAACCGGTCATTCGCCAGTATTGACCTGCACAGCCCAAAGCCGCTAGGATTGTCGCCATGACTACTCGCTCCAAATCCCTCTTGTCGCTGCTCCGTGCATGTTGTCAGAACGTGCCGGGGGGGGGAACTGCGTCTAGCAATTAGCTACACGTTGAGTCAATCGCCTCTGGCCGCCCGTTGCAAAACCGGCGGCTTTTTTGTTTTTGCCTGCGCCCTTCGATACGGAGAGAGTTGATGCCACTTGCGTTGTATGACACCTGGTCGCGTACCGTGCGCGCGTTCACGCCAATCCACGCTGGCCACGTCGGCATGTATTGCTGCGGACCCACCGTCTACGACCATGCGCATATTGGCAATCTGAGAACGTATGTGTTTGAAGACATTCTGCGCCGGGTACTCATTCGCAACGGCTACGAGGTCCGTCACGTCGTTAATATCACCGACGTCGGTCATCTGACTTCGGATGCCGACGAAGGCGAAGACAAGATGGAAAAAGGTAGCAGACGGACCGGGGAGTCCGCATATGCTATTGCTCAGCGCTACACCGAGGCCTTCGTCGCGGATTGGCATGCCCTCAACTTGCTGGAGCCGACGGTATGGTGCCGCGCAACCGATCACATCGCCGAACAGATTGCGTTTATCGGAAAGTTGGACCGGTCCGGCTACGTGTACAGGACCAACGACGGTCTCTATTTCGACACAAGCAAACAGGATGACTACGGCTTTCTGGCCCGGCTCGACCGTGCCGGCCTGCAGGCGGGCAAGCGCGTAGCACTTGGCGCGAAGCAGAACATCACGGATTTTGCGCTATGGAAGTTCAGTCCGGAGGGCGTAGCGCGGCAGATGGAATGGGATAGCCCATGGGGGCGTGGGTTCCCGGGCTGGCATATTGAGTGCTCGGCCATGTCGGCGAAACACCTCGGCATCTGGTTCGACATCCACTGTGGCGGAGAAGACCATATCGCCGTGCATCACAGCAACGAAATTGCGCAAACACAAGCGGCCCACGGCACTCGTCTTGCGAACTTCTGGATGCACGGACATTTTCTAACGCTCAATGCCGAAAGCAAGATGTCGAAGTCGAGTGGGGATTTTGTTCGCTTGCAGACCTTGCGCAGTCGGAACATCGATCCGCTCGCCTACCGTTACCTGTGCATGACAGCTCATTACCGGAGCAAGCTGCATTTCAGTTGGGTGTCTCTTGGTGCGGCGCAGACAGCCTTGAACCGGCTGCGGCAGCTCTATTCCGGTTGGCCGGACGGTGGCCGTATCGATCCGGATTTCGCCGCGCGCTTCAACGCCGAAGTGAATGATGACCTGAATCTGCCGAGGGCGTTGGCCGTGCTATGGGAACTCGTCAAGAGCGAGCTCCCGCCTGCGATCTTGAAAGCGACTGTGGACAGCTTTGATTTTGTATTGAGCCTCGGGTTACGCGATTGGAACCCAGTTGCGTCTGACATTCCGGAAAGTATCCGGGTGCTGCTCGGTGAACGCGCTCAAGCCCGGGAGGCAAAGAACTGGGCAAAAGCCGATGAAATACGGAAGATGTTAAACACCCGAGGCTGGAGAGTCGAGGATGGCAACGACGGGCAACGCCTGACCGAAATCGCCACGCCCCCTACAGGTATCGGAATCTAGTGGTGACAGCATGGGCGCCGAACCATTAAATCTCCGCAGCCGCCAGGTTCAGGCTACAGTGGCCGCTCCATTTGGATCCAGGGTGGAATTGGGTATGTCCGAAGAAAGCACGCTTCTTGATGACAACGCGGTGTACAGAACCTTGCTGGAGTCGACCAAGGCGATTCCTTGGAAGATCGATTGGGCCACGATGAAGTTCGCCTATATCGGCCCCCAGATTGAGGCGTTGCTGGGTTGGAGCGCGGAAAGCTGGGTGAGCGTGGAGGACTGGGCCATGCGCATGCACCCGGAGGATCGCGAGTATGTGGTGAATTTCTGCGTCGCCCAATCCCAGGCCGGAGTCGATCACGAGGCCGACTACCGGGCGCTGACCAAGGACAACGGCTATGTATGGATTCGCGACGTCGTACACGTCATGCGCAATGACAGCGGCGAAGTCGAAGCGCTGATCGGCTTCATGTTCGACATCACCGAACGCAAGAAGACCGAGGAAAAGCTGCTGAGCCTGCAGAAAGAATTGGAGGTGCTGTCCTTCAAGGATGGCTTGACGAATATTGCCAACCGGCGCCGCTTTGATAGCAGTTTCGAATTGGAGTGGGAGCGCGCGCGCAGCGAAGGCAAACCGCTGTCCATATTGTTGCTCGACGTCGATTTTTTCAAGCAGTACAACGACTTGTATGGGCACACTCAGGGCGACAAATGCTTGGTGGATATCGCCCAGACGCTGAGTTTGGCTCTGGATGGCCCTCGCGATCTCGTTGCGCGCTTCGGGGGTGAAGAGTTTGTCGTTCTGCTGCCCGAAGCCGATGCCGCAGTCGCGCGGAAAGTCGCTGAACGCTGCCAGCGATTGCTTCAGAAGAAGTCCATCGTGCACGCGCTGTCACCGCATGGCAGGCGCGTCACCGTCAGCATCGGCGCGGGCACGGCGGTGCCGGATGGGCCGGCGGACCGTGCGGGTTTCATCAAGGCCGTGGACCAGCAGCTGTATGCGGCCAAGAACAACGGGCGGGACCGCGTTGAACATGTGCAGTTGGATGCCTGAGGGCGGGACCATGATCGAACAACGGGACAGCAGGTTGGAAATCAGGCGGCTATCTCCGGCTGAATGGGGGCACGCGTACCCGGTTATCTCTCAACTCCGATCGCTGGACGAGGCAGAGTTTCTGAAGCGGGCGCGCCTGCAATCGCATTCGGGCTACGAGCTGGTTGCCGCCTTCCGAGACGGAAAGATCATCGGGGTGGTAGGCATGAGGCCCGTCCACACCTTGGCGCGCGGGGCACACCTGCATGTCGATGACCTGGTGGTGGACGCGGCGGTGCGTGGAAGCGGTGCCGGCCGGGCCTTGATGGAATATGCCGAAACCGATGCGCGCGCCCGTGGCATGACGTCCGTATTTCTTGACGCGCGGCCGGACGCCGTTCCGTTCTATGAGCGAGAGAACTATCTGCTGCATCCCGCCCCGTCGATGAAGAAGGTTCTGGCGCGCTGATCCCTTGCCGGCAATCGCCTCGCATCGTGCGAGCTGAAGTTCTGGGGTGTGGCGATATATAAGCAGAAAGCAAGGTGACGATCGGAGGGCTTTGGCCATGGATAGTGCACTTTGCGAAGAGGCGGATTTCAGTCAGAAAAACGAACTCTTGCTGCTCAGGGATTGAGTAGCAGAAATAAAGGTCGCGTTTTCGGTCTTAGGAGGCACGTCGATACGTTGCGAACTAGAAGTTCGCTTTTTTTGACGGGAGACATTTCAATCGCCTTGAGAGTTCACCGTAAGACTGAAAAGGCATCAGGGTGAACTCCCGTGCCAAACTTGAAAGCGCGATCCGCCCAGTCCTTTATTTCCGTGCTGCTGAACTTACTCGTGAGCCAACCATAGTCGTAGTCAAACGGGCCGTCCTCGACAAGCCACTGACGGGTCATCTCGTACATAGATACCCAAGTGTAGAAATCGTCTAAGAGGCGCTGTAGTGTCTTTTCGTCCCTACCAGGCACTAGTCGCGGATAGACGTCCCTGTCGGCGCGATCTAGGAACAGCGCTTCATGCTCGCTGAACAGCGCAATGACGCTTTTAGCGTCCAGCGCCTGTCGGAAGCTGGTTAGGCACATACCTGGCCAGCAAAAAAACTGAGGTGCCTTTAGCTTGTCACGCTGTAGGCGAGTGAAGCGCCCGAGCAACACTCGTATGGGAAGGTTCCCTTCACAGTATTCGAAGGTCCTATCCTCTTCCATCAGCGCGATCCACGCTGGAAGCGTGTCTGCGTATTGTGAGACGGCTTCCCCAAGCTGCCTTGGGCTAGGGCTCAGCATCAGGTCACTTAGCCGCTGGCTGACCTTCCAGTACTCCTCAGCGCTGTAGTTCCGTATAGACCGCCTGAAGGCACTCCCTTCTTCCTTGGCAAATCGACAAAGCATGATGAAACGCCAGCCGGGATCAGTAGACCAGATGAGGGCGGACGGATCTGTCATAGGCAGGAAGAGACCCTCCGAGGGAGATAGCGCGACGTCGCATATGAGGAGAAAAAGCCCCACGATGGGGTCATCAGTGGTCGCCGGCCATTCCTCCTCGACGAAATCCAGAAAAGTTTCGAATGCGCGGGTATAGACGCCACTCAGCATCCCTCGGTTGCGAAATGTGTCCCAGGAAAGGTGACCCCCGCTCGCCCCGTACAGATACTGTATCTGTGAGAAGCGCGCCTGCCCTTCGAAGATTTCCAGCATACCTATAGGTGGAATTTCGATAGGTGATCCGTAAAAGAATCCTTCGGCCTTCCGCTCGCGTAGCGCGGCCATTTCTGCTTCCCAGTCACGCGGATGAGGCAGCGCTTCGTAGCGTGGATCCAACGTGGCGCTGATGAGCCAGCTCGCAGCACCAATCGCCATGCGATAGGAATGACCGACGCTCTCGAAGTACGGATGGCTAGCAATGCTCTGCACCGATCCCCTCGGGTTGATCGCAAGCTGTCGGAAAAAGTCGAGGTCGTGCCAGTTGTTAAGAACGACGTTCAGTGCACCGTTCTGTTGATTGGCATCGGATAGCTTCTGTGCCAGCCCTACTAAAGGTTTAATCGGCCCATGTGTTGCGAGAATCTCATCCAGCCGCTTTCGGTTCATATGGGCATGGGCAGGCTGCAAGAAGCTCAGCATGAGGCCGGCGCTTGTACCTACGTGCTGCCACCAATGGATCGTTTCATGGAGGTAGGTCGAGAAGGCTTGCGCGGCATCCCATGATTCACATTCCCGCATGGAGACCTTGCCGCCCTGCGCCTCCAGGATTTTGTGAAGGTCTGGTCTCAAGCGAACGACAAAGTCGAGAGTGTTGTAGGAGCCTAGTGCCTCCAAACGACGATTCCCGTGAGCGCTCGAAAGCGCGGCGTTCTCATCGTCCGACTCAACGAACACCCCATCTAACTTCATCGAATACCACCAAGGAACTGAATCAAGTGTGGGGCGGCTTCGCGCAGCAGCCAGTCCCGGAACGCCACTAACTTGGGCAAGCTGGCGCATTCTGGACGATAAACGACGTAGTACGCGAGCGAGGACGCGACCTGGATCTCAGGAAAGAGCCGCACCAGCCGGCCTGCCGTCAAGTCGTCTCGCGCCATCACGCTGCGAGCCAGAGCAATTCCATGGCCTTCCGCAGCGGCCTGCAACACCGCCGCGGAGTTGTTGATCTTCATGCCCCGAGAGGGGCTGATGTCAGGCACGCCGGCCGCTTGAAACCAAGCCTTCCACGTAGGAAAACCGGTGTGCCCGTCCATCGAAAGATCGTGGATAAGCGTTTCGCTCGACAAGCTGTCGGGTCCGTTGAATCCTCCGCGTCCGCGCAACAGCTCTGGCGAGCAGACGGGGTAGATCTCCTCGTCCATCAGCTTTTCCGCCACCAGCCCTGGCCAATTACCCAGGCCGTAGCGCACACCAATGTCCACCCCTTGCGCAACGAAATCCACGGGCTTGAGATTGGTGTCAAGGCGCACGTCGGTATCGGGCCACGCGCTTTGAAAGCCGTCGATTCTTGGCAGTAGCCACTTGGCTGCGAAAGCCGGGCTGACCGCGACAGTCAACACGCCGCTCGCCGAGCCTTCCTTCAGTGTTTCCAGTCCCAGTCTCAATCTGTCGAACCCTGCGCGGATGTCGGGCAGGGCGCGTTGCGCCGCCTCGGTGACAACGAGTCTCGCCCGGCCGCTGCTGCTGCGCCGAAACAGCGGTACGCCCAGCCATTCTTCAAGCGTCCGGACGAGCTGGCCCACCGCCGCGGGTGTGACGTTCAGTTCCGCCGCTGCGGCGGAAAAGCTCTGATGACGAGCACTAGCCTCGAATGCCCGTAAGGCGTTCAAGTGAACAGGAGACTTCATAGCGGTAAAGATTTTCTATGCCGAATGAACACTTTATCTCGTTTGTCGAGCGAAGGCGATAAGAGAAGAATGACATTCAGATCAAGGAGTGGCCAAGCGTGATCCCTGGTCGGCATCCGGCACTTCCATCAAGCGTGGACGGGATATGGATAGCTTTTCTTGTTTGAAGTGCTGGTACGAGACGAGGACGTGCAGGTGCTGCATGGTTTCGACAGCAAGGAAAATGCGTACGCGTACCTGGAAAGCGAACTGTTCAACGTCGACGTGGTCGGCAGCCTCAGTCCGCTGCTGGCCAGCGCGCCTGACGTGCGGATATATCAAGTTGCTTGAGCCTTGATGCCGGGTGCCGGTGCGGCATCCGGAAATTACTAGGCCGCCGGGAGTGGTTCGCCCATCGCTTGATTGGCGAACCACTCCAGCAGCTTTAAAGGAATTTTATGCTCGTCAACGCCGACTTCTCGTGTCGTGCCATCGTTGTACCTGACCAGTATGTTTGGGTTGCGTCGCCCCAGAGCGGGGTCGAACGTGTGATGCTCGATAGGCTGGGCGGGGAGAAAGCTCGGGCCACCAGCATCGTGCGGTACGCGCCAGACTCCCATTTTCCCCACCATCAACATCCTGGCGGCGAAGAGATCTTCGTGCTGTCTGGCACGTTCTCTGAAGACGGCGCGGACTATCCCGCCGGCTGGTACCTGCGCAATCCGCCCGGTTCTTCGCATCGCCCCTTCACGGACGACGGCGCGATCATTTTCGTCAAGCTGTGGCAGATGCCTGCCGGCGAGGATCGGCGGATCCGCATTGACACGGGTTCGCCTGACAATTGGACCGGCCCACGCGGTCAAGAATCGTGCATCCTGTTTGCGTCAGAACACGAGCAAGTTCGGCTGCAGCGCTTCTCGGCGTGGGAGACCATTTTCTCCGAGGATGCGAGCGGTTCAGAGCTGCTGGTTCTTGCGGGTGAATTGATGTTGGACGGGAGTTCGTACCCGCGAGGAACCTGGATGCGGGTGCCTGCCGGAGGTATTCATGACTTGACGTCCGGCCCCGGCGGCGCAACCGTCTACCTGAAGACTGGCCGGTTCATCAACACTTCGACGGAGGCCTGAACGTGAAAAAGGTTCGAATCGCAATTGTTGGCGGGGGTTTGAGCGGCTTGCATGCGGCCCGGCTTCTGGAGCTTCAAGGCGTTCATGACTATGTGGTGTTGGAGTCGCGCGATATGTTGGGCGGCCGGATCGCCTCTATCGATGGTTCGGGCCTGAGCTCGCATTACCTTGCCGGCAATCCTGGCCAGTTCGATCTTGGCCCGACCTGGTTCTGGCCCGACTACCAGCGCCAGCTGCACCGTCTGGTGGAGGAGTTGGGCCTGGAGCGGTTTGCACAGTTCGAATCCGGGGATACGGTCGTTGAAAGTTCGGCGACCGCCCCACCCGTGCGCGTACGCGGCTACATGAATGCTCCGGCGTCGATGCGTCTGATCGGTGGCATGAACGCCCTGGTCACCGCTGTGCGCGCAGGCATCGACCCGGAACGGATCATTACCGGTCAGGTGGTTCGCTCCCTTCGGAGCGAGAAGGATTTTGTCGATCTCACCTCGGTCGATTCCGCTGGTCGCACATCCACCTGGCGGGCCGAGCATGTGCTGCTCGCGGTGCCGCCACGGCTAGCCGCTCAGACGATCGGGTTTGAGCCGTCGTTGCCGGCACCCTTGGCAGACGAGTGGAATTCGACTGCGACCTGGATGGCGGCTCATGCCAAGTACGTCGCTGTCTATGACACGCCGTTCTGGCGGGAGCAGGGACTCTCCGGTGAGGGCCGCAGCAGAAGGGGACCGATGGTCGAGATTCACGATGCCTCGATGCCCGGCAGCAGTGCCGCCTTGTTCGGCTTTATTGGCGTGCCGGCCCACGCACGCAAGACCGTGGACGATGATGTGACGCGGGCGGTCTGTCGCGCGCAGTTGGTACGGCTCTTCGGGCCACAGGCGGCCGCGCCCCGCACTGATGCGGTGAAAGACTGGGCGCGGGAACCGTTTACGGCCGTTCCCGCTGATTTGGCAGGCGAGGCACACCATGGTGCGGCGCCCTCGAACATGGCTTCCTCCGGCCCGTGGCACGGACGTCTGATCGGTATCGCCAGCGAGTGGTCGCCTCAGTTCTCCGGCTATGTCGCGGGGGCTATCGAGTCGGCTGAACTAGGCTTGAAGGCCCTGATGTCTGCGATGACCGAAACTGCCGGACGCGAAGCCCCCACTTGACGCTTGACGGGCCCGATCCAAGCCAATCTGCACAAGCGATCAGAGGGCTGAGCGGCGTGCAGCCATAACAGGAGCGACGAAGATGAAAGCAACGTATCGCGCAATGCAGGTTGCGCAGCCCGGAATCTTGCAACTTATAGAGCGGCCGACTCCTTCGCCTGGCACGGGCGAGGTGCTCATCGCGGTCGAAGCCTGCGGCATCTGCGGCGCCGACGTGGGCGACATTGAAAGGCCCGACGCAGCCATGCCGTTGCCGCGGGTGCCCGGTCATGAGGTAGTGGGGCGAATTGCAGCCATTGGCGAGTCCACCCCCTCTATGTGGAAGGTCGGGCAACGGGTGGGGGTTGGGCGCCTGGGCGGGCATTGCAACGAATGCGTCCAATGCCGGCAGGGCAACTTTCAACTTTGTTTGAACCAGCCTGTGGTGGGCCGGTCCCGCGATGGCGGCTATGCGGAAATGATGCTTGCACGAAGCACGGGCCTGGTGGCGATCCCCGATGAGTTGAGTTCGGAAGAGGCCGCGCCGATCTTGTGTGCCGGCATTGCCACGTTCAATGCTCTCAAGAAATGTGGCGCTCAGGCGGGCGATGTCGTTGCGATCCTGGGGATCGGTGGTCTAGGGCACCTGGCTGTGCAATATGCCCGACGAATGGGTTTCAAGGTCGTTGCGGTCGGGCGCGGTCAAGATATCGTGCAGGACGTAATGAACCTTGGTGCGCACGTGTACGTCGACACGAGTCAACAGGATACTGGCGAGGCACTCAAGCGCCTGGGCGGTGCTGCCGCCGTCGTGACGACGATCAGCAATCCGGCCGCCGTGGCGAGCGCACTTGCGGGGCTTGCGCCTAAAGGGAGGCTGGTCGTGCTGGGTGCGGGCAAGGATGAGCTCGCCGTGCCCGCGGGATTCCTGGTGGGGGGCGAGCGCCGGGTAATGGGGTCGATAACGGGTACCCCCTACGAGAACGAGCGGGCGCTGCAATTCAGCGTGTTGGCTGAGGTTCATCCACGGATAGAACTGATGGCCCTGGAAGAGGCCAACGAGGCCTACCAACGAATGAAGTCCGGAAAAGCGAAATTCCGCATGGTACTGACGGTGGCCGCAGACAGTTGAATCGAATCGTCCGGCCAACAGCACATATGAACGCGCTCATGCAGTGGAAAGCCATTACCGCCCCGCCGGACGTCCTGCCGCCGGCGCCAATGACCATGAGGGTGCAGTCCATTGGCGCACGGGATTATTTCGCTGCGCATACGCATGAATGGAACCAGGTCGTATACGCCGTCTCCGGCGTCCTCATGGTGACGGCGGGCGGGCATTCTTTCGCCATATCGCCGAACCAGGCCGCGTGGATTCCGTCCGGAACGGTGCATAGCGTCGGTTCTTTCCTCGGGGCCGAATACCGCAGTCTGTGGCTTGCCGATCATCCTGGCGGACCGCTTTCTGAGGGCGGGGTGGCGGTCTTTGGCGTGTCTGCGTTATTGAAGGCGCTTCTTGTCGAGGCAGCGGAAATTCAAGGGCAGGAGGCGGACGAGTGCGGGTATTTCGGTCGGCTATACCGGCTGGTGCTCGACCAACTCTGCCGTGCAACCCCGATTTCGTTGGTACTGGCGTGGCCGACAAGCGGCCCGCTATTGACCCTTTGCGAAACCTTGTACAACCAGCCGGCCGATCCAAGGGGCCCGGATGATTGGGGCCGGGAGCTGGGGATGTCCGGGCGGACGTTGGCCAGGAAGTTCTTTGCCGAAACCGGCCTGACTCTGCGCGATTGGCGTCGCCGGCTGAAGTTGTTCAGAGCCATCGAGCTATTGGAGAGTGGTCTCGATGTGACGGGGACCGCATTGGAACTTGGCTATGGCTCGACATCGTCGTTCATCTTTGCGTTCCGGTCCGAAATGAGGTGCAGCCCGATGGCGTATATGCGGGCACGGGCGCCATATGGTGGCGCTGCGCCCGTAAAGGGCTAGCCGACGAGTTGCCCGCCAAGGCCGAAACGCGAACTTCAACAAAAAGGCGAACCTTATTCCCGCCCCTCAGGGATTCCCCCAATCACATATCTCTTGCGGAAAATCAATGCTCTATAGGAC
>RCUK01000117.1_pt1 | contig 96553 bp, 85 predicted proteins | sample 2166381 | NCBI WGS metagenome assembly RCUK01 (sample SAMN09932809, study PRJNA488358) | compost metagenome | isolation source: compost soil in an enriched community | place: Germany: Experimental Botanical Garden | reverse complement strand
CGGCCGTCGCCGAAGAAAAACTTAACGTAGTGTCCGGGATGGGTTGACCACTACAACCAGCGCAAGTGGAAGCACACTTTCGTGTGCTTAATTAACTGTCCTGAAAACCCGAACTACCTCAGGTCCGCCATTCAGACACAAGCCCAACCATAGCCGCATTGAACAACGATAATGACCTGTAGCGTACTTAATTGCAAATACAAGGTCGAACGCCAGGCAAAGTACACAGCACCTCCTATGCACTCCGTACCGCTATAAGATGAAATTAGTGACGAAGCCAGAACCAGCCCATCCGAACGACCACACCTTGCGCTAATTGTCACGCGCAAAAAAAGCCCCGGCAGTCACCCGCCGGGGCTAATTCTATTGCTGCTAAATTCTGGTGGGCCTCCCGTGAGTCGAACACGGCACCAACGGATTATGAGACACATGCTCTACCTAAATACGCTAAAGCACTCTCAGAAAATCTTCAAAAAAAATATTCTACACTAAATATGAAAAATGACTAAGGTTCAAATTGCTCATCATCATCCCTTAAATCCCCTGACGAATAAGACAATATCTCGCTATTCAACTCAGATAAATTTACTTCACCATCAACATTAACACTCTCAATTTCAGCATTCTCTTTAATTCCATCATCGTACACCAAATTAACCAAAACAGTTGCGGTAGTTTTATATCGCGTAACAATTGAATTCGTCAAAGTATACAAATAAGCGCCGTCTTCAGGATCATATGGCGATCTCTCATAATCAATATATGACGTATTTACGATTACCGACATTTTAATTTTAACTTCGTATGTGGCATGTTCCGTAGAAACGTCAACTATACTCTTTTCAACAAATTCAAGACTTTCAATATCAACTTCATCAATGTCTGCATCATCATCAACAGAGTCAATATCAAATTGCGTCCCTTCTACAACCTCCCGAATTTCACGCTCAATATCATCCTTCATACTGTCGTAAATGTCATCCGCAAACTTTGCTGGCTCAGCTAGCTGTTCGCTATTACGAACAATCAAATCTATTAACTGCTCTATTTTTGAAATAGATATCAAGTGCTCACTACCGGCGCAATATCTTTTAAAGTCTCCATCATTACTAACAACATATAATTTATGATGCCTATCCTTTGCTATTTTAGATATAGCACTCAAAACAAAAGCATCTGGGAATTCCGATTTCTTATCTACAGTATCAAACGGTGGCTTCTCCAAAAAATAATCAGAGAAAATATCATCTATATTGGCTATATTTACAGAAACAATCTCAACATTCCCACCATCCAGAAATCTCTCAAAATTTCCCTCTATCTCGGAGCAGATAGTATCGACATCAAGCTTATCAAATATCCCATGCGCTGGAAATCCTGGAGTATTACGCAATATCATTGCGTCTTTTGCTACAACACGTAGCGCAGCCGCAGCCTCAACTGCCTTCCGCCTAATATGTTTCTTCACTTCAGAGATATTTACATCGGTTATAAGTAGATGTAAATTCTCCGAATCTATATATGATCGTAATTTTTCAAGCTCATATGTTCCAAACTGAAAATTCTTAGAAATATATGTATTTGAATCCAAGAAAATTAATCTAGTTTGCAGCTCAGGATTAACCATACACTTCCTATTTATTATAATTCTATAAAAATGATGGCAGTTTATTTGCATACACTGCCAAGTGTGATGCAGAGAAATGCGCATATCTCCGCACCATTTGTGAACTCTCCCAACCACCAAGTTCTTGCAACACGTTCAATGGGGTGCCATTTTGCACATGCCAACTTGCCCATGTGTGGCGTAGATCATGCCAGCGAAAATCGTCAATCCCGCAACGCTTTAGTGCTTTATACCACGCTGCGGTAGTGACCTGTACGATAGGTTGCCCCTGATAACTAAAAACACGTATTGGATGTTTTCCAACCTGCAAAGTAATTATGCGAAGGGCATCCACGTTTAGAGGCACAGCAATTGCCCGACGGCTCTTAGATTGATCAGGATGAATCCAAGCAAGTTTTCGCTTCAGATCGACCTGTGTCCAACATAGTCCTGTTACGTTGCTCTTACGAAGTCCAGTAGCTAAAGAGAAGGCCGTCATCTCGGCAAGATGAGGAGGAAGCTGTACCAAAAGTGATTCAGCCTGTGCTTTTGTGAGGTAGCGAACTCGACGTACCGGCTCCCTAAGCAAACGTACTTTCGGCGCCACTGACAGCCACTCCCAATCGGCGGAGGCACGTATTAAAATTGAGCGAAGCAAAGCAAGCATCCTATTTACCGTCCCGTTCGCAACGCCAGTAGCAATCTTTTTATGAGCCAGAGAATCGACAACCGAACGGGTAATATCAGTGATCGCCAATCCACTCAGATAGCGATCCAACCAACGAATAATGCACTTATCCGACTTTAAAGATGCCTTGTCAGCCTTCTCAAGTAACCAACGTGCGACGGCATCATCCCATGTTTTTTGCATGACGCCATCCACCGGAAAAACCAACTGCGACGACTCCGAAACTCCCATAGCCTGGTAACTCCAAATGTTGCATTGAATAAACTATACAACATTCAAAACGGACATTCATGCACAGCATCAGGTATGCCCGGAGCAGTCGCGAGATATACGACGCCAAGACCGTTGTTACACCATGTCTGCAAGCCATCCATACAATGCCCCTCAATCGCGCGGAAAGCAGCCTGAGCGGCACTGAGCATCGACGTGCAGCCCAACAGGCGCCAAGAATGGACTTCAGGCACCACGATGCCCTTGGAGCGGAAATAGCGCTTTTGATCGAGCGCCCTGCACTGCATCTCTTTGCCGCAGTACTTGGCAATGTAGCTGGCGATCTTGTGCGCGCCAGTGACGCCGAAGCCGAAACGATGCGGATCGCGGACGTTGACTTGCCCCATCTGTTCACCGTCCGGCCCACGGCCCAAGACGCTTTGCCAGATCGAGCGCAGGAGCGCGTACATTTGTCGACCTGCGACCGCCACATGGAAGTGCAGCGCGCCGCGCTCTTGCTCCTCGATGACGGCGACGTAGTGAAATTGTTTGTGCTTGCCGAGCTTGCGGCAGAATGCTTTCCAGTGCTTGAGTGCTGTCTCACGATCCACCATATTCTCTCGATACGTCAGCGTGACCATACGATCAGCGCCAATCTGTTTGCAGCAGTGTTTGACGTTCTTTTTCGCCCGGCGGCCAGCATCATCATCGTTTGCTTCGCGGTTTTCGGACTCGCCGCGCTTGGCCTTCGTTTTGAGCAGCCTAGCGGGGCCTACAAAGTGCCGTTCCTTGGTTACTGTCACTTCGCACTGTCCGTCCGGGAAAATGCGCTTACGGGCCGTATAGTTGTCGTTCCACGTATTTTTTATCCCATCATCGTCCCACCACTCGGGGCGATGTTGCGCAGATGGCTCTATAGGCGAGAAATCAATTGACGCTAAAGCGTTTTCATAATCTAATTCGGTCATTCGGTGATCCTGTAACGGCAGGTTTATCGAAGGCCCCGGGCATTTAGTAGATGCCTGGGGCTTTTTTTCGTCCATCAAAAACTGATCTGAAATCCTGTACTGCACTTGCCCGTAACTGCGCTTTCTACTGCTGTGTTCTTAAGTGTCCCTAATACAAGTTTAGCGGCGCTTCGCGCCGCCACCCGCGCTGCGCGCAGATAGCGGCACCAAGCTTTCCGCTACCGTTTGCGCAGCAATTGCTGACGCAATAATTTCTCTATCACCTGATCCGGCGTAATGTCCTTGAAGCGAATGTACGCTCTCAAGCCTTCCAGCACCGTGGCATCCACATGCACCGTTAAAAAAGCCTTGCCATCATCACGCAAGCGCTCCCTACGCTCTTTCTGACGTTGCGCACTGGACTTAGCCACGCCAGTGACAGGACGCCCCCTACCCCGTTTCGTTGGGCCAAACAGGTCATGTTCTTGCTCAGGCTTTGGATGCTTCATATGAATTCAACTCTGCGATAGCTCTATTTATTTCAACTAGCTGTAGCGCCTGCTGCACACGCTTCTCTAACCACGGCGAGAGCTTTTCATCACCACTTGGGATGCGCTCCAGTATTTCATCGGCAACATGCATAGCGTCGAACAGGCCTTTACGCTGGCACTCCAATGCAAGCTTGCATACTTCGATGCAATGAAATGAAAGTTCTAGCATTTGAGTCTCCGAAAAATTCTAAATGTCTCTAGGATGCAACCGGCAACATCAAAACAAGCTAGCTCTAGCATTGAGCAATATCAAGGAAAATTCAAAAACAGTCTTTTCAAGTGGGCGACGACAGCCAACGTGTGACGGCGAGGTACTAAACGAGACAGCGGACTACCCGCTAAAACTTTGAAAACGTGTCGCTCCTCGCTCCGATGCGCACAGGCCATCTGGCGCCATTACTTCAAAATCAACCGCCGACTTCGATATGCCCTCAAAGATTTTGCCCTTCGGGCCGCTTGTGCCGCCACCCCGGAATTAGCGTGACAAGTCACCGTTTTTCTGAGGTACGCGGAACTTGCGCGCTCAAGATCAGCACCAGATCGGTATGCAGCTTTGTCCCTGATCGAGCGGCCCAAGATGACGGCAAGAAAGAGAAGCCAGAGGAGCTATCGACGGTTTGCGCATCGTTCAAACCGCCAATCAACAGCACCTCGCCGTCGTTCACCGTCACCGCTGTTTTGACCTGGCGCTTAATCAGCGTGGGCGAACCCGTCACGCCGCTGGCCGTTGGCTTGAAACTGGAAATTTGCCCATCAATGGCGAGATTGATTTTTCCGCTACCGAGTATATTGGGCAGCACGTCGACGATGACGCCGGAAGGCCGATAGACGATGTTTTGCACGCTGTTGCCGGAATTGTCTTTGCCAGTGCTGGCAATCGTCGGCGTTTCATCGCCCACCGTCAGCACCATTTTTTGATAGTCGTCACCCACAATCCGGCTGTTCGATACCTGCTTGAAACGACCATCGGTATTGAGCGCATCGATCACTAGCTGAAAATTTGTTCCGCGCAAGCTGATCGCAGACGCCGAATTGACGCTCCCCAACGACGCCCCGAACTTCGCACCGAGTACGCTGGCCATGATGGAAATGCCGCGGCCCGAGCTGGCGTTATCCGTGACCTCGACCCACGACGCAGACACATCGACCATACGCGGCAACTGATCGAGCGCACCGAGCAGAATGCGCATCTTGTTCAACTCCGCCGGGCTGCCGGTAAGCACAATTTGATTGCCAGCCGCGACCGCACTGCGAGGGCCAAACGCTGCCGCCACTACCTGCACCAAGAAATCAGCCGAACGGCCAGCCGGCGCGTATACCTCGGACTCATCATCACGGCGCCGGCCGGAGGTACTACCTGCGCCACCACTGGCATACCCACCGTCAAAATATCCCTCATCTGATTTAAGCCTGTTCAGCGGCGCAAACAACGCTGCAGCAGACGACGACACGCTTTGTGTAGTGACCTCAGGTGGAGGCGACACGACCGGAGCTTGCGCAAAGCGTGAAGACTGTGCAGCACGCAGGTAGTACACACCGTCGCGCAACTCAGACGAGATACCCTGATCAGCAAGTACGCCTTCAATAAAAACAGGCAATTGCTGGGGCGTCAGCGACCGCACAGAAACCGAAATTTTGCGATCCAACGCCAGCGCATCCGGCGCAATCACAAAATCGCGCTCGAGAAGATTTTTGTACGTCGCCTGCGCAAATGCCACCAGCGGAGCAGAGGACAAATTGATGGCGATGGGCTGGTTATTTGCCATCGCCAAGCAAGGCGAAAGCAACAGGTACAAGAGCCATTTTTTCATGCGACACCTCGCACCCACAAGTCCGGCTCAATCTGCGCTATCCAGCCGCTATCCACGAAGCGGAAGCGCAACGCCTGTATCACGCGACCGTCAGACAAACTGACAATATATTTATGCCCCTGATTCATGTAGCCGACGCCTGTAATCGTCTTCGAATAAACAAATTCCTCATTTTTCTGGACAACCTCATGTGCAAAAAATGAGCCGCCGAAGTGGTATCCAAAAACACCAAGGGCAGCGCCCAACAGCAGCGAACAGAATAGAAATTTAGACATATGTTTGTGTGGTGGCTTAGGAGGAAGCGCCCTGCGGCGCAACAGTGACAAGGCAGCAGGCGTAGCCTGCAATGGCCCGATGAAATCGGGAGGAACACCCGCCACGGCAGATAAGTGCCATGCCGACAGCAAGGAATGCGTGCCATGGGGATAGCTATCAGAAAAGACTTGCGTGGTGTTATAGGCATTGTTCAAATCATCGCCACGGAAATACCAACGATCCGCCACCAGCCCGTCAGGAGAGGCACCCAAACGCACGACACCGATATGCAAGCGGGGCATGCTGCCTGACGATGCGCCAGCCGTCATTAACGCAATGGCAGGACTCAGAAGCGGCACTTTCATACGATCAAGACGATTCAGTCGCACGACATACTCTAGAAGCGATTCGCGCAACTGCTTATCGACCTGACTGATGTTCTGCATGATGAAAAAAATGTCCCAGCCATACTTCCGCGCATGGATGGCCCATTCCAGCATTTCCGCCCTGCCCTTGTCCTGAAAATTGCGCGTATTGAGCCAGGAACCGCACTCATCGAGAATGAGCGCGCCATTGTGGTGTTCATCAAATCCCGGCAGCAACTTTGGCGATGGCGCAATGGCCGTGATACCAGCGCGGCCATACTGCAAAATTGGCTCAAACTGGATGAACCTGTTTCCGCTACCGACCATGTACAGATCGACCGCTGACGGCTTGTCTGGCACACGTATGACCACGCTTTTATCCGTCGATGGCATCAAGTGCTCAAGGAAGACGTCACAATTCGTCGCCACCCTCTTACCTTCACGCAGGTAACGCCTGATCTGGTCAATTGCCGCCTTACCCTTGCCGCTACCGAGCTTGCCTGTGATTGCGTAAACAGCCATATCAACCGCCTATTTAACAACAATGTTCAGGCTTTTTTTCTGAAACACGTAAATCTGGCAGCAAAGCCATACCGTGACATAACAAGAAGCAGCCGCCATAGTTGTAGAGTTAAAAGCAATGCCAAGACCAACGGCAAAACTTGGATGCGAATTAGAAATACCGGCAATGCCCTGTGCGCACACACCACGAGCGCATGATCCCATTGCAGTTATAACCACAGCGAAGAACCCCAACATAACCAGCACTGCGGATAGACGAAAAGCCTTTTCAAGCACCATAAATCTACCAAAGAAACTAATCAAAAAAGTGACAATAGATACAAGTAAATTTCCGAGGAGTGGCATGATTTAAGCCTTAGAAGCAGATGCAACTTGTTGAACGGAACCAATAACGGCGAAGAAACAAATAACACCAGAAATAAATTTTGCAAATATTTCGACATACGTACAAATATTTACCTGATATGCCGCGCCAGTTATAGGGTTAGATACAGTTGGATTTGAGCAGGTAGCCGTATTGATCTGTGGAAACCAATCGCCATACATTAATTTCTCTTGCACAAGTGAGCCTATTTGATCCAGTCCACTTTTATTTGCCGACTTAATCTCATCAAGCCATACATCACCCGGCTTTGTATCTAGAGTGGGAGTGCCAGATTCATCGATACGGCATGGGGATTGACCAGGAGCGCCGCAAGGCTGCTTGACAGACCCCGTATCGGTACCTGTTCCTGTTCCTGTTCCTGTTCCTGTGCCGGTGCCGGTGCCTGTTCCGGTGCCGGTGCCGGTGCCGGTTCCTGTGCCTGTACCGGTTCCTGTGCCGGTGCCGGTGCCGGTGCCGGTGCCGGTGCCGGTGCCGGTGCCGGTGCCGGTTCCTGTGCCTGTGCCTGTGCCTGTGCCTGTGCCTGTGCCTGTGCCTGTGCCTGTGCCGGTTCCGGTGCCGGTGCCCGTTCCCGTTCCCGGATTATTGGGATCAGGAGTCTCCGTGCCAGTACCGCTACCATCGCCCGGCCCTACCGAACCATTAAATGGCGGCACATCGGTAGGATCGGCCCAAATTGAGCATTTTTGGCTTGTTTCTTCCATGGCCAAGTTGCAGCTAACCAATGCCAAATTGGGAGAAACAGTACGAGAATCATTGCAAGCGGAAACCGACGTAGTACGAGCTACACAGCCCTCAATGCAAACTTTATAATTTTTCGCATCGCCATCCGACATAATTGCTTGTTTCAGTACAGGCGGAGTAATTTGCCAATAACCTGTCGCAACCTTATAAGACCCAAGCGCATCACCGTCATTGCATTTGAATCTTTCGCATCGCTGGCCGATCGGCTTATCTAAATTGGTATTAAAACGCTTTAAATCACACTCTTCATACGGATGGCCAATTTGGGCAGCATTACCAGTTGAAAACCTGACGGTGTAATTGCCGCCACTATCCGGACCATCACAACTAACTAATTTCGAAGGATCTGGATACGTTTTTTTTACAGCCTCCAAAAAACCAGCACAATCTGGCGAAGATACGACATACCGCGTAGACCCATTGGTAAAAATAATTGTTCCGGCATATGAAGGAGCCATAACGACGAGTAGCATCACAAGAAAACTTAAAATGACAGGCATTGCGGCCTCCTCAAAAAAAAAGGCGACCGAAGTCGCCCGTACCACAGAGCCGGACTTAGCCAGCCTTCGAGAATGCCTTTTTCATCATCTTGATACCCCAGAAACCACCGGCGACCAAGACGGCAACCGCGAACGCTGCCGAGATGTAGGTAGTGGCCGTGGCGGACAATGCAGTGATCGCGGCAACACCTTGATCGTCAGCAGCCGACGCACCAGCCGAAACAGCCACAGCACCTACCAGAGCCAAACCACGCAGAATATTTTTGTTCATGTTCAAGTCCTTAAAATTTGGCCTACGAGTACGATTGACGACGGCCACGCGCCAAAAGAGAGCTAATCCAAAATTTCGATAGAGCGCCGGATAATTCGCTGTATCGAGCCAGCGGCATACCCAATACCAAACGCACCCAAGGCATAGCCAACGACAGCGGCGATAGTCATTATTTGTGCTCCAAAAAACGGGCAATAACGTACTTGGCCAGATACACGCCGCAGACAAACAGGCCAGCCAAAAACAGAACGGGCCAGAGATTTTTAAGCAGCATCATCGTTGCGCCCCCGCTATCCAGCCGAGGACAAAAATAACGACCAAAATCACCGGCAAAAACATATCCTGTAACTCCTGTTGAGCAGCCTGCGCCTCAGCGTATTCACGACCGGTTTGCATGACCCAAGTGCAAGCATTGGGATCATTACGAAAAGGAACAGGAATGTACGGAGTAAGTCCCGGCGTACGAGGCGTCGTGGTGACGGACATTCCTTCAACGCAGACAGGCATAGAAAATTACGCGGAAGTTTGTTGAGCAGGATTCGCCTTAGCGGCAGGGGCCACGACAGCAGATTTTGCTTGCGATGCGGCGGAAATTGGAGTGATGGAAAAGACCTGCGCGCCGACACGCTTGTCTTGCGAGATCGATACTTCAAATTCGACCTCATACATGCCCGGCTGAGTGTCTTTGAAGCGCTCCGGCAAGACCAGTTCACCGATTAACGGCTCGATGACGCCGGTATCGCGGTTTGGCTTGTGAACGATGCATTGCGCCATGCGCATATCGTAGTCATTGCCGGTTTTTTTCGAACGGCCAGCCACTTGGGTGACATGCAAAATTTGGATAGTGTTTTTCATTTTCTTCTCTCTTTAGTAGATTTGCCCGCTAGAGCAATGGAGCACGGCTGTGCTATGGTTTTAACAACTTCACCAACAATGAAACTACCTAAAAACCTATGAGCCAACTTCAATTTTTCGTCGTCGCTATGGCGATCATTTTTATCGTCACCAGCCTCGTAAATGAAAAACGCAAGAAGCCAACGGGGCCATTAACACTGAAGCGAAAACAGCTACTGACAAACCGCGAACAGCAAATGTTTTCCGTGCTGTCTTCGGCCCTCCCTGAATGCATCGTGCTTGCTCAGGTCTCGTTTTCCGCGCTTGTGACTGCCGAAGGCTGGCAATCCCGAAATCGCTTCAACCGAAAAGTGGCCGACTTCGTTTTATGCAGCAAACAAATGAACGTCATCGCAGTGATCGAGCTAGATGACCGCAGCCACATTGGCCGAGAGCATCACGACCGTGAGCGAGACGCCATGCTCAAACAGGCCGGATACACCACCATTCGATATCCGAGCATTCCAACAACAGAACAGATACGACGCGATATCGAAGACCAGCTAATGGCAATGCATAACGCTCGATATGGTTGACGGCAGACGCATCTGTGCTATCGTTAACTTCGTCCAATCGGACAAATTAAAATGTCCGTTCGGACTAGCTAAGTGCGATATTAATGTCCATTTGGACTAATTGCCAATGAGAAAATACTATGGAATATCAGGAATTGATAGCAAGAGCGTTGCAAGGTAGAAAAGTGCTGCCTGTAGCGAAGGCGTGGGGCGTGCCTCAGAAGACACTGGATCGCTATGTTAATGGCGAGAGAGTGCCCGACTTCCATACGACTATAAAAATCATTGAAGAGTCGGGCGTCCCTGCAGACGAGGTAGTACGGATCATAGCTGCCCATGAGCAGCTACGTAAAAATGGTGGGCCTCCCGTGAGTCGAACACGGCACCAACGGATTATGAGTCCGCTGCTCTAACCAAGCATGAGCTAGAGGCCCGGGGACTGCGGCGTGGCGGCGCTGTTGATGCCCGCCTCGCGCGGCCGTTTTGGAAACGGACACGCGAGGATAGGGGTATCAGGGGCGTACGTCAAGCCCTATTGGCTTCTAGTTGCCTTCCAAGAAGCTTTTCAGCTTGTCGGAGCGCGATGGGTGGCGCAGCTTGCGCAGCGCCTTGGCTTCGATCTGGCGGATGCGCTCGCGCGTCACGTCAAATTGCTTGCCCACTTCTTCCAGCGTGTGGTCGGTGGACATCTCGATGCCGAAACGCATGCGCAGCACTTTCGCTTCGCGTGGCGTCAGGGAATCGAGCACGTCCTTGACGACGCCGCGCATGGACGCGTGCAGGGCTGCGTCGGCCGGCGCCAGGGTGTTGTTGTCCTCGATGAAGTCGCCCAGGTGGGAATCGTCGTCGTCGCCGATCGGCGTTTCCATCGAGATCGGTTCCTTGGCGATTTTCATGATCTTGCGGATCTTGTCCTCGGGCATTTCCATCTTGATCGCCAGGGTGGCCGGATCGGGTTCCGCGCCCGTTTCCTGCAGGATCTGGCGCGAGATCCGGTTCATCTTGTTGATCGTCTCGATCATGTGCACGGGAATGCGGATCGTGCGCGCCTGGTCGGCGATCGAGCGCGTAATGGCCTGGCGGATCCACCAGGTCGCATACGTGGAGAACTTGTAGCCGCGGCGGTACTCGAACTTGTCGACGGCCTTCATCAGGCCGATATTGCCTTCCTGGATCAGGTCGAGGAATTGCAGGCCGCGGTTCGTGTATTTCTTGGCGATCGAAATAACCAGGCGCAAGTTGGCCTCCGTCATTTCGCGCTTGGCCTTGCGCGCCTTCATTTCACCGGCCGCCATCTGGCGGTTGATGTTGCGCAAGTCAGGCAGCGGCAGTACAACGCGCGCTTGCAGGTCGATCAGGCGTTGCTGCAGTTCCTTGACGGTCGGAATGTTACGGCCCAGGATGGCGCTGTACGCGTGTCCTGCGTTGACTTCGCCATCGACCCAGTCGAGGTTGGTTTCATTGCCCGGGAAAACCTTGATGAAGTGGGCGCGCGGCATGCCGCAGCGGTTCACGGCCACGTCGAGGATCTGCTTTTCGATATGGCGCACTTCGTCGACCTGGCCACGCAGGGTGTCGCACAGCTTTTCCACGACCTTGGCCGTGAAGCGGATGCCCAGCAATTCTTGCGAAATGGCTTCCTGCGCCTTGGCGTACGGTTTCGAGTTGTAGCCCTCTTTCTCGAAGGCGCGGCGCATCTTGTCGAATTGCTGCGAAATGATGGCGAATTTTTCCAGCGCCGTGCGTTTCAGGGTTTCCAGCTGCTCGGCCGAGAAGCCGGCGGCGCCCGAAGCGCTCGCTTCTTCTTCCTCTTCTTCTTCCTCTTCTTCCGCTTCGCCTTCTTCCTCGTCTTCTTCGACGGGTGCGGCCACGACAGGGGCGGCGGCGACCGGTTCGTTTTCATCGACGAGGCCGTCGACGATTTCGTCGATCTTGATCTCTTCGTTGGCGATACGGTCGGCGGCGGCGATGATCTCGGCGATCGTCACGGGGCAGGCGGAAATGGCCTGGATCATGTCTTTCAAGCCATCTTCGATGCGCTTGGCAATCTCGATCTCGCCTTCGCGCGTCAGCAGCTCGACCGAGCCCATCTCACGCATATACATGCGCACGGGGTCGGTGGTGCGGCCGAAGTCGGAGTCGACGGTCGACAATGCGGCCTCGGCTGCCGCTTCCGCCTCGTCGTCGCTGGTGACGACGGCAACGTTATCGGACAACAACAACGTTTCCGCATCGGGCGCGTGCTCGTAGACGGCGATGCCCATGTCATTGAAGGTACCGATGATGCCTTCGATGGCTTCCGGATCGACGATGTTTTCAGGCAAGTGATCGTTGATTTCCGCGTAGGTCAGGAAACCGCGTTCCTTGCCGAACTTGATCAGGGTCTTGAGTTTCTGGCGCCGGCGCTCGAGTTCTTCCTCGCTCGCTTCCGTGTCGGACGAAAACGCGTCCTTCAGCAGTGCGCGCTCTTTCGCCTTGCGGTCCTTGGCCTTGGCCTTGTCGACGGCCTTCAGTTCGGCCCGCTCGACGGCGTTCAGGGCGGCGACTTCATCATTTTCTGGCTGGAATTCTTTAGGCTTGCGGCCGCGGCGGCCTGGCACTTTTACCGACGGCAAGACATAACCGGACGTATCGATCGCGGCCAGGGTGGCGGCGTCGGTGGTCTGGCTGACCACGGGCGCGCTGGTGACGCGCGCTTCTGGCCGGTCGAGCGCCTTTTCGGCTTTCGTGGTAACTTTAGTGGGCTTTGCAGCCGCTTTGGATTCGGGTTTCTTGATTGGCACAGGCGCTTTCGATTACACAACGACTTGCTTTACGGTGGATTAGGATAAAGTTTGCTGCCAGTTCCCTGTCTACCTGCGGGAACCACCATCTTCGAACCTGCCGACTACGCAAATTCGACACTGTTACGTTACTTACACCTCATCGGCCACGATCCGCGGGAAGCGCAGCAATTCCTGTCCACCGGCTGTTGCCAGCCGCCTCGGCAAAAATTCCTGCATCGACCGCGTTGGGAGCGAGAGCCTGGCGCGGCTTGCCAGCGTCTGCGAGCCTTGCCCGCAACGCCGAAAGCGCCTGTTGGCCCTGGCTGCCGACACGATCCACCGCGCCGATCAAGAGCCTAACTTACTGAAAACAAATACTATTTACGAAACAGAACTAGCTTGCCAAAGCACACAATACTTAGCATTTAATTATAGCACGCGAAAAATGTTTTTCCAGTGCGCGCCATACCCTCAGAGCAAGGTTAGCGATTCACCAACTCGGCATCGCGCTCGCGTTCCAACGCCCCCTGCTCCTGCATGATTTCGCGGTAGCGTACACCAATTTTCTCGGATGGCAAACCCGAGGCAAACAATTGCTGCAATTCCGCCTTCAAGGCATTCAATTTGATCTCGCGGATGGTACTCACCAGCCACGACAATTCGCTGTCGTAATCGGATTCCGTGCCGGCCGCGATCTCGCCGATGATCTCGTCATACTCACTGCCCAGCTCCTTCAACTGCTGCGCCAGCGCGGCAAAACTGCCGTGTTCGCCCAAGGCCTGGCCCACGGCCACCAGCTGCCCCAGGCTGTGCGCCGCATCCGGCCCCAGATGCTGGAAGGCGGCCAGGGCGGCCTCGTCAATGCGCATCGTCAGCGGCGGATGCGCCACCAGCATGCGCATGATCTTCAATTCCAGCCCGACAGGCACGGGGCGGCCCGATTTCGGCGGCGCGCGGTGCGCTACGGCAACGGGCTTGGCCAGCTCGAACAGGGCTTCGATCTCGGCCGGCGTAGACTGCGTCAGTTGCGCCAGGCCGCGCACGATCTGCAGGCGCAAGGACGACGGCGCCATCAGCTGCAGCAGCGGCTTGGCGTCGAACTGCACGCGGGCGCGCCCTTCCGGTTCCGACAGATCATGCTCGCCCGATACTTCTTTCAGCAAGAATTGCGACAGCGGCATGGCTTCGTGCACTTGCTGTTCAAACCCCTCGGCGCCGAATTCGCGGATATAGCTGTCCGGATCGTGTTCCGAGGGCAGGAACAGGAATTTGATCGTTTTATTGTCCGACACGTGGGCGAGACTCGCTTCCAGCGCGCGGCGGGCGGCGCGGCGGCCGGCCTTGTCGCCGTCGAAGCTGAAAATCACGTTATCGGTCTGGCGCAGCAGTTTTTGCACGTGGGTCGGCGTGCACGCCGTGCCCAGGGTCGCCACTGCCTGCGGGAAACCCATCTGCGCCAGCGCCACCACATCCATATAGCCCTCCGTCACCAGCACGTAGCCGGCGTCGCGGATGGCCTGGCGCGCCTCGAACAGACCATATAGTTCGAAACCCTTGGAAAACAAGGGGGTTTCCGGCGAGTTCAGGTATTTCGGTTCGCCATGGTCGAGCACGCGGCCGCCAAAGGCGATCACTTGCCCCTTCGTATTGCGGATCGGGAACATGATGCGTTCGCGAAAACGGTCATAGCGCTTGCGGTTATTGCCCTCTTCATCGACCTTGTCGATCACAAGACCGGCCTCGGCCAGGGCCACCACGTCGTATTCGGGGAAGACGGAGCGCAGATTGTCCCAGCCGCCAGGCGCGAAACCCATGCCGAAGCGAGCAGCCACTTCGCCCGTCAAGCCCCGGTTCTTCAGGTAGGCGATGGCTTCCGGCGCGTGGCGCAATTGCCCGCGGTAATAATCGCACGCCTGCGTCATGGCGTCGGACAGGGCGAGGCTCTGCGCCTGGATCTGCGCGCGCTGGGCCGGCGGGATCTTGTCGTCCGCTTCCGGCACGACCATGCCCACGTTCTGCGCCAGGTCCTTGACGGCGTCGACAAAGCCCATGCCCGAGTACTCGATCAGGAAGCCGATCGAGGTGCCATGCGCGCCACAGCCGAAGCAGTGATAGAACTGCTTGGTGGGGCTGACGGTAAAGCTGGGCGACTTTTCACTGTGGAACGGGCACAAGCCCATGAAATTGGCGCCACCTTTTTTCAGTTGCACATAGCGCCCCACGACATCGACGATATCGACGCGGTTGAGCAAATCGGAAATGAAGGATTGAGGTATCACTGGCTAGGGCGGGTCTTGTTATAGGTCAGACTATACTACCGCACGTGGCCTGAGGTTGAGCCAGGTCAACGTGTGGGCTGTTAACAGGCTGCCAGCGCGACGGCTGGCAGCCCTTGCTACTATTGTTGCTTACGCTGCCGGCGTCAAGGCTTTCTTGACCAGGGCGGACACCACCGTCATGTCGGCGCGGCCAGCCAGCTTCGGCTTGACGATGGCCATGACCTTGCCCATGTCTTGCGGACCGGCGGCGCCAGAGGCGGCCACGGCGGCAGCCACTTCGGCCGCCACTTCTTCGTCCGACAGGCCGGCAGGCATGTAGCCCGTCAGATGCACCAGCTCGGCTTTTTCGATGTCGGCCAGGTCGGCGCGGCCACCGGCTTCGAACTGGGTGATCGAATCCTTGCGCTGCTTGATCATCTTTTCCACGATGGCCGTCACGTGGGCATCCGTCAGTTCGATGCGCTCGTCGACTTCCTTGCGCTTGATTTCCGCCAGCAACAGGCGAATCGTGCCCAGCTTGCCCGCTTCCTTGGCGCGCATGGCGTTTTTCATGTCTTCGGTAATTTGTTCTTTCAAGCTCATGGCAATCCTCGTGTTGGTAAGTGGGGTTCGATGCTCGTGCAGGCACTCCAAGCAGGCGGCCACAAAAGCGAAAACCCGCTGCGGCGAACCGGAGCGGGTATGCGACTCATCTGAAGTATCACTTCAGGCGAATCAAAACAAAACCCGTGGCGAACAATGCGCCGAACTACCCGGGTTGGTTCTGACTGAACAGTCTTAGAATAATTTTTTCGGCAGTTGTTGGCTGCGGATGCGTTTGTAATGACGCTTGACAGCAGCTGCCAGCTTGCGCTTGCGCTCAGCTGTTGGCTTTTCGTAGAATTCGCGAGCGCGCAATTCGGTCAGCAGACCCGTTTTTTCGATGGTGCGTTTGAAGCGACGCATTGCGACTTCGAACGGCTCGTTTTCTTTAAGGCGAATAGTGGTCATGTAAAATTCAAACCGTTGAGGTGGTGTATAGGAAGAGATAGATAGTAGCAGCTTTTATTCGGAAAGGGAAGCCCCTCCCCCACTTGCGTGCGGCATGCAACCTGAGATTGCCGCCCGGCTGTGGCGTAAACCACGCACCGGGGTGGGCGCACGGGGCGCCAGAACCCCATCCTACAGACTTGCTTACTGCAAGGCAATACCTGCCGCCACGCCCGAAGCCCAGGCCCACTGGAAGTTGTAGCCGCCCAGCCAGCCCGTCACATCGACCGATTCGCCGATGAAATACAGGCCCGGCACTTTATTGGCCATCATGGTCTGCTGCGACAGTTCGCGCGTATCGATGCCGCCGCGCGTCACTTCGGCCTTGCGGTAGCCTTCGGAACCGTTCGGCACGATGGACCAGGCATTGATGGCTTGCCCCAGCTTGCGCAGCTGCGCATCGGGCATGTCGGCGATGCGCGCGTCCGGCGCCAGGCCGTTGACGGCCAGCAGGCAGTCGGCCAGGCGCTGCGGCAGCCATTGGGCGACGATATTGCCCAGCTGCTTCTTCAAGGTGCCCTTGCCTTCGATCAAGGTCTGCGCCACGTCCACTTCCGGCAGCAGGTTGATGACGATGGGCTCGCCCGGCAGCCAGTAGCTGGAAATTTGCAGAATTGCCGGACCCGACAGGCCACGGTGCGTGAACAGCAAGTCTTCGCGGAAACGCGCGCCCGTCGCCTTGCGGCCTTTCAGGCTACCCGTTTCCACGTCCACTTCCAAGGCGATACCGGACAATTCCGCGAACGGCGCCCAGCTGGCTGCATCGAACGTCAGCGGCACCAGGGCCGGACGCGGTTCGACCATCGTCAAGTCGAATTGCTGGGCGATGCGGTAGGCAAAATCCGTGGCACCGATCTTCGGGATTGACAGGCCGCCCGTGGCGATGACGATGCTGGCCGTCTCGATGTCGCCGCTATCGGTCTGCAGCACGAAACCGCCATCCGCTTGCTGAGCAACATTGTCGATCTTGCACGGCATGCGCCAGTGCACGCCGCCAGCGGCGCACTCGTCCTTGAGCATGTCGATGATCTGCTCGGCCGATTCATTGCAAAACAGCTGGCCCTTGTGCTTCTCGTGGTAGCCGATCCGGTATTTTTTCACGAGCGCGAGGAAATCCTGCGGCGTGTAGCGCGACAGCGCGCTCTTGCAGAAATGCGGGTTTTCCGAGAGGAAGTTCTGCGGGGTGGCGTTGATATTGGTGAAATTACACCGTCCACCACCGGAGATGCGGATCTTTTCGGCCAGCTTGGCCGCGTGATCGATCAACACCACGCGCTTGCCCTGCTGGGCGGCCACAGCCGCACACATCATGCCGGCCGCGCCCGCGCCGATCACTGCCACATCAAATTGTTTTGCCATAAAAATTCCGGTCACCGCTGATTACAAAGACGCCATTGTAAACTGCGGCGACGCGGCTAGCGCGGCCGTGCCGCAATCTGTCGCGATGCCGTCAAGCATTGCGCCACCTGCTCGGCGATCGATGGCGGCACGGGCACCTCGCCGCGCAGCACGGCCGCGATCCAGGCCGCCGTGGTGGCCGCATCGCGCTCGGCGGGCAAATGCGGCAACTCTTCCACGAGCAACTGCTTTTCCACCAGCACCGTGCGTTCCACGCCATGGAACCAGTCGATCTGCTGCGCCTTGTTGGCGTTGGCCACCGTCTCGCCCTCCGTGCCGCGCATGAGGAAAGCGTCGCCGCGCGCGGGATCTGAGGCGGTGAGGAAATATTCGCCGAGCATTTCCAGGTATTCCGGGTGCGTGTACGACACCAGCCGCAGGGCAGGACCGCCAAACGGCTGCATGATTTTCACCAGGGTGTGCGTGGAATTGCGCACGCCCAGCACGCGCCGCAGCGACAGCATCCAGGATAAGCGCGGCGCCAGCGCTTCGATGGGCAGGAAGGCGGCTTCCCCGCGCGCCATGGCGGCCTCGGCTTGCGCGTGGTCCAGCGAGGCGGGCACGCCCAGCGCGGCCAGCACTTCGGCCGTCGTGATCCGGCCCGGATCGCTGGTCACGCCATGTACGAGCACGGGTGCGCCCGCGCGCGCCAGCAGCAGCGCCAGCAAGGCCGTCAGATTGGCCATCTTGCGCGCGCCGTTGTAGCTGGGAATGATGATCGGGGCAAATTCACCGGCCGGCGCGGCCAGCGGCACGAACGACGCTTCGGCAGCGTCGAGGAAGCCGGCGATCTCGTCAACGGACTCGCCCTTGATGCGCATCGACAATAAAATGCCGCCCAGCTCCAGGTCCGACACGCGGCCCTCGAGCATGGCGCGGTACAGGGCGCGGGCGTCGTCACGCGTCATGCTGCGCGCGCCGTTCTTGCCGCGTCCTATTTCCTTGATGAAACGTGCTGCGGGGAATGGCTCACCGGCCACATCGGTATGGGGTATGGAAACAGTCGTCATGGCGCCAGCTTACACGGATTTTTCCCCTTGCAGAGGCGCTGGAAGACGCCATAGGCGAGTATGCAACAGTCTTTCAAGCAATTTTTCGATGAAGGTGCATCGCGGCTGCATCCAAACGCGCCACCGCTGCGTATAAGACTGCACAGGGGGACTCATCATGGAACACGCGATCAAACGGGAAACGGCCTTCGTCGGCATCGAAACGAGCAAGCTGCTGCTGAAAGCCGTGCTGCTCTCGGGTAACGAAGTGCTGTGCAAAGTGCTTGAAAACGACGTGGCCGGCTACCGCTGGCTGCGCAGCTGGCTGCAAAGGAACGACGTGCCCGTCATCGGCTTGCGCGTCTGCATGCGCCTCGATATGCCGTACAGCGAGGCGCCCGCCCGCATGCTGGCCGACATGGGCATGGTGGTTTGCGATGCCCAGCCCGCGCAACTGGACGACTATCTGCGTGGCCAGGGCTTGCCCGATGACGCGGCGCACAGCGCCGTGGTGCTGGCCAACTACTGTGCGCACAGGCGCCCCGCGCGCTGGACGCCGCCCTCGCCCGCCTACGTGGAACTGCGGCTATGGCTGCGCCGCCTGCACGCCATCGAAGGCGTGCGCCAGCAGGAATCGGCGCGCCTGAATGTGCATCTGCAGGCTGGCCAGCATGCGCTGCACGCCCTGTTGCGCCAGCAGATCGCCTGCCTCGACGCGCAGATACGCCAGCACGAAAGCGCCATCCTCGAGCATGTGAAGCGCCATCCCGGCCTGCCCCGGCCGCCCGAGCTGGCCGGCAACTACCAGCGCATCGCCCGCTACAGCGTTGGCGCCAGCCTGGCCGGCGGCCATTGAACGCACAGGGGCCGGCAGCGTGCCGGCCCTGCCATAAAAACAACTGAAGCATTGCCGTTTTGCCCCCATCCCCGCCGCCAGGCCGCATTTCCGCTACACTATTGCCTCTTAAAGAACGCAATCGCGAAAGCCGAGCCAGAATCATGAATACGCCAGACATCGAAAATATCAACGTCACCTCTTTCGCGCCCATGCCGACACCGGCCGAACTGCACGCCAAGCTGCCCCTGTCGGAGAGCGCCTTCGACACCGTCAGCCGCGGCCGCGAAGCGCTGCGCAACATCATCGACCGCAAGGACCAGCGCCTGTTCGTCGTCGTCGGCCCATGTTCGATCCATGACCCCGTCGCCGGCCTCGATTACGCGCGCCGCCTGAAAGCGCTGCAAGAGGAAGTCAAGGACACGATGCTGCTGGTGATGCGCGTGTATTTCGAAAAACCGCGTACCACCACGGGCTGGAAAGGCTATATCAACGACCCGTACATGGACGACTCGTTCAAGGTCAATGAAGGCATGGAAAAGGCGCGCCAGTTCCTGCTCGACGTGTGCGAACTGGGCCTGCCCACCGCCACCGAAGCGCTGGACCCGATCTCGCCGCAATACCTGGGCGACCTGATCGCCTGGACCGCCATCGGCGCGCGCACGACGGAATCGCAGACGCACCGCGAAATGTCGTCCGGCCTGTCGACGCCAGTCGGCTTCAAGAACGGCACCGATGGCGACATCAGCATCGCGGTAAACGCGATCCTGTCGTCGGCGCATCCGCACTCCTTCCTGGGCATCAATGGCGAAGGCAACGTCGCCATCGTGCGCACGCGCGGCAACGCGTACGGCCACGTGGTGCTGCGCGGCGGCGACGGCCGTCCGAACTACGATTCGGTCTCGATCGCCATCGCAGAACAGGCGCTGGCCAAGGCCAAGCTGCCGGCCAACCTGGTGGTCGACTGCTCGCATGCGAACAGCTACAAGAAGCCGGAACTGCAACCGCTGGTGATGGCCGACGTGGTCAACCAGATCCGCCAGGGCAACCGCTCGCTGGTGGGTGTGATGATCGAATCGAACATCGTCGGCGGCAACCAGAAGATCCCGCAAGACCTGTCGCAACTGACCTACGGCTGCTCCGTCACCGACGGCTGCATCGACTGGGACACGACGGCGACCATGCTGCGCGATGCGCATGCGCATCTGCTGAACCGTCCTGCGTAACTATCGTAGTTACGGCTAACAGTATTGTCGGATTACGCGCTTGCGCACTAATCCGACCTACCCGGCGGCCGTAGGTCGGCTTAGCGCACAGCGCGTAAGCCGACACCACCACGAGACATATCACGCCATCTGCACATGCGGCAGCAGCGCAAACGAGCCGGCCAGCGCCTGCTCGGCCTTGCTGGCCGGGACATTGAGCTCCTTCAAGTCCAGGTAAATGCGTCCGTCCAGGATGCGCACGGCGTACAGGCGCGCCATGCCCTGCACGGGCGCCACCAGACGGCCGGAATCGAGCTCGATGATCCAGCTGTTCTTCGGCCCCATCAGGTTTTTCTCCATCAGCACCCCATGCGCGAGCGGGCCGCCCAGGCAGGGCACCGTGTCGAGCAGCGCGTACACCGTATCGTCAGCCGCGCGAAACAGCGCCACGCCGGGCAAATCCTGCCACGCCAGGCCCCGCTGCACCATGCGCGCACCCGCCAGCGGCATATCCTTCAGGCGGCAAATCATTTTCCATTGTTCCGGCATCACTAGCTCCCTCGAGAAAGGTACACGCTTGCATAAGCAAGAGCGGTGCCAGTGCAGGCGCAGGCGGGGAATGGCCAAAATCCAGGGAAAAATGGCACCACGCCGCACTGCGCAAGTGCACACTGCCGCCGAAATGGTGCGCCGGCCGCACGGTGGACTGCCCGGCTTTCCTTTACAATGGCGGATTACTCCTCCCTATTTAGCACCTTCATGATTGTTCTTGGCGTCGAATCCTCCTGTGACGAAACCGGCCTGGCCTTGTACGACACGCAACGCGGCCTGCTGTCGCACGCCCTCTATTCGCAAGTCGCCATGCACGAGCAATATGGCGGCGTGGTGCCGGAACTGGCGTCGCGCGACCATATCCGCCGCGCCATCCCGCTGCTCGAAGAAACCCTGACCAGGGCCCGCATCGCCCTGCCCGAGATCGACGCCATCGCCTACACGCAAGGTCCTGGCCTGGCCGGCGCGCTGCTGGTCGGCTCCTCCGTTGCCTGCAGCCTGGGCCTGGCCATCAACAAGCCGGTGCTGGGCATCCACCACCTGGAAGGCCATCTGCTGTCGCCCTTGCTGGCGTCCGAACCGCCGGAATTCCCCTTCATTGCCCTGCTGGTGTCGGGCGGCCATACGCAGCTGATGCGCGTCGATGGCGTGGGCCAGTACACGATGCTGGGCGAAACGCTGGACGATGCTGCAGGCGAAGCGTTCGACAAGTCGGCCAAGCTGCTGGGACTCGGTTATCCGGGCGGCCCCGCCATTTCCCGCCTGGCCGAATTCGGCGACCCGCTCGCGTATAAACTGCCACGCCCGATGCTGCATTCGAAGGATTTCAACTTCAGTTTTTCCGGCCTGAAGACGGCCGTGCTGACGGTGGTGAAAAACCACGAAGAAAAAGTCATCGCGAATATCTGCGAACAGGACAAGGCGAACATCGCGCGCGGCTTCGTGGACGCCATCGTCGACGTGCTGACGGCCAAATGCGTATCGGCCCTCAAGCACACGGGCTTGAAACGCCTGGTGATCGCCGGCGGCGTGGGCGCCAACGCGCAACTGCGCGCCTCGCTCAACGCGGCTGCCGCCAAGAAGCGCTTCAAAGTGTATTACCCGGAGCTGGAATTCTGTACCGACAACGGCGCCATGATCGCCTTTGCCGGCGCCATGCGCCTGCAGATCAACCCCGACGCCGCCAAGCACGATTACTCGTTCAACGTGCGCCCGCGCTGGCCGCTGGACGAGATCCGGGAAGTCTGATCACTTCAGCAGGAAGTTGCGCGCGCCCGCCAGGGCCGCGCCTTCCGCCACCGTTTCATCCTTCAATTCCACGCCCGACAACTGTCTTGTAAACGCCTGCGACAGCAGGTAATGCAGCCGGTATGCCGCCTGCGCATACGCCAGCCCCTCGGAGCGCACGTTCGAAATGCAGTTGCGGCGCTCGTCGAGCAAGCCCACTGCAGGTGCCCACGTCAGGTACAGGCCCAGGCTGTCCGGGGAACTCAAGCCCGGCCGCTCGCCGATCAGCACCAGCACGGCCTTCGCTTGCAACAGTTGCCCCACCTCGTCGCCAACGGCCACCCGTCCCTGCGCCACGATGTGCAGCGGCGACAGCGTCCACGTCTCCAGCGCCAGCCTTTCGCGCAGGGCGGCCAGGAACGGTGCCGCGTGGTGCTGCACGGCCAGCGCCGACAGGCCATCGGCCGCCACCAGCGCCAGATCGACTCCCTTGGCAGCGGTGGCCAGCCGCGCCCGTGAAGCGTCGTCGAGCCGACGCCCCAGGTCGGGCCGCTGCAGATAGTCGGCGCGCGTGGCGGCCGCGCTGTGCAGCTGCACGCAGTCTTGCCCCTGCGCGGCGAGAACGCGCGCCAGGCCCTCGCCATCGAGCGCCAGGTGCACGGCGTCGCGCGCCTGCGCGTGGGCCAGCTGGAACGCCAGCTGCGCCTTGGTCGGCACGCTCACGCCACGGCGTCCCAACGCGATGCGGGCGGCCGTATGCGCGCGCAGCGCCTGCCAAGGATAGTTTTCATCCATGCGTGCTCCCTAATCGTCCAGGCGCAGCAGGGCTGCCTGGAAGGCCGGCGCCAGCGCCGTGTTCAAACGGCCCTGCCCATCCGTGATCTGCATGCGCGCCAGCCAGGCCGCGAATTCCGGCGCAGGGCGCAAGCCCAGCACGCGCCGTGCATACAGGGCGTCGTGGAACGAGGTGCTCTGGTAGCCGAGCATGATGTCGTCCGCGCCCGGCACGCCCATGATGAAATTGCAGCCGGCCACGCCCAGCATGGTCAACAAGGCGTCCATGTCGTCCTGGTCCGCTTCCGCATGGTTGGTGTAGCACACGTCGCAGCCCATGGGCAGCCCAAGCAGCTTGGCGCAGAAATGGTCTTCCAGCCCCGCGCGCATGATCTGCTTGCCGTCGTACAGGTATTCGGGGCCGATGAAGCCCACGACGGAATTGACCAGCAGCGGCTGATACGCGCGCGCCACCGCATATGCGCGCGCTTCGCACGTCTGCTGGTCCATGCCGTAATGGGCGCCGGCCGACAGCGCGCTGCCCTGCCCCGTCTCGAAATACATGACGTTGTTGCCCACGGTGCCGCGCCCCAGCGACAGGGCCGCCGCCTGCCCTTCGGCCAGCAGCGCCAGGTCGATGCCGAAGCTGCGGTTGGCCGCCTGCGTACCCGCCACCGACTGGAACACGAGGTCGACGGGCGCGCCGCGGCGTATCGCCTCAATCGTATTGGTGATGTGCGTGAGCACGCACGACTGCGTGGGAATCTGGTATTGGTCGATGACGGCGTCGAGCAGGTGCAGCAGCGAGACCACCTGTGCCACATTGTCGGTGGCGGGATTGATGCCGATCACGGCGTCGCCGCTGCCCAGCAGCAGGCCATCGACGATGGAGGCGGCAATCCCCGTCGCGTCATCCGTCGGGTGGTTCGGCTGCAGCCGCGTGGACAAACGGTTTTCCAGGCCCAGGGTATTGCGAAAGGCCGTGACGACCCGGCACTTGCGCGCCACCAGCACCAGGTCTTGCAGGCGCATGATTTTCGAGACGGCGGCCGCCATTTCCGGCGTGATGCCGGCGGCCACTTGCGACAGCGTTTGCGTATCCGTCGCGTCATCGAGCAGCCAGTCGCGAAAGTCGCCCACGCACAGGTGGGCAATCGGCGCAAAGGCGGCGCGCTCGTGGCTGTCGATGATCAGGCGCGTGACCTCGTCCTCCTCGTACGGCACCAGCGCCTCGCTGAGGAATAGCGATAGCGGCACGTCCGCCAGCGCCAGCAGCGCCGCCACCCGTTCCCGCGCGCTTGCTGCCGCCACGCCGGCCAGTACGTCTCCCGAACGCAGCGGCGTGGCCTTGGCCAGCAGCTCCTTCAGGCTGGCGAACGCATAGGTATGGTTGTCTATCGTATGACTGAAGCGGGGCATGGTTCGGTTCCTCCGATGCCCCATTCTACGCCAGGCTACAGGCTGCGCAGCGCCCCTTCCAGCTGCGGATAGCGGAAGGCAAAGCCGTCGGCCAGCAAGCGGCGCGGCGCGATCCTTTGGCCTTCGACCAGCAAATCGGCCTGCTCGCCCAGCAAGGCTTGCATGACGAAGGCCGGCGTGGGCATGAAGCTGGGGCGGTGCAGCACGGCGCCCGCCACCTGGACGAAGCGGCGCTGCGCTATGGCTTCCGGCGCGCAGAAGTTGTATGCACCGCTCACCGCCTGCTCTTCGCTGCGGCGCGCCAGATGGGCGATGCCGCGGATCACGTCGCGCACATGCACCCACGTGACCCATTGCTTGCCGCTGCCCAGCGGGCCGCCCACGCCGAAGCGGATCGGCAGCAGCATTTGCGGCAGCGAACCCTGGTGACCGAAGACGAGGCCAAAGCGCATGCAGCCCACCTGCACGCCAAATTTCTCCGCCTGGCGCGCGGCCGCTTCCCACTCCTGGCATAGCTGCGACATGAAGATGGCTTGCGGCGCGCTCTCCTCCGTCAATTCCGTGTCGTCGCCCTGCGGCTGCACACCGTAGTAGCCGATGGCAGACGCCGACAGCAGCACCCGTGGCTTGTGCTGCGCGCGGGCGATCCACGCCACCAGCTCCTGCGTCAGCGCGACCCTGCTGCGGCGCAAGGCCGCCTTGCGCGCATCCGTCCAGCGATGCCCGACGATGCGCGCACCGGCCAGGTTGACCACCATGTCGATGCGCTGTGCATCCGCCAATTCGTCGAACGACTGGATGCAGCGCACCTGGCCATCAAAGGTCCACGCGGCCTGCTTCGGCTGGCGCGTCAGCACCGTCACCGCATGGCCATCGGCCAGCAAGGCGGCAACCAGCTGCTGGCCGATGAAACCCGTGGCGCCCGTCACCAGCACGGACTGCGGCGTGCTGGCAAAGCGCAGCTGCTCCTCTTGCTCTGCTGTCTCTTGCACCTTGCGCCGTCCCAGCTGCCACACGGCATACGCGTCGCGCAGGCCGGACAAGCCCACGCCCACGCCGCACAGGGCGAGGAAGACGCTGAGCCAGCCATACGGCTGCCACACGAGAGCCGTCGGCAAGGTCGCCCATTCGCTGCTGTTCAGGGCCAGCAGCGCGATGAAGGCGCCCGCGTTAATCGCCAGCACCGTGTGCGTGACCCGCTCCGTGGCGGGCAAGAGGCGCGTCTGGTCTTCCACGACGAAATCCCACAAGGTCAGCACGATTTCCACGCCAAACACGATCACCAGCACCCAGGCCCAGGCGCCATGCCACTCCCAGGCCGCCAGGCCCACGAACAGCAGGCTGTAGATCAGGGCGCGCGTCGCGTGGATGGTCAGCTCCAAACGCGCCGACGCCTTTTGCGGCAGCGCCTCGGTGATTTCATGGTGGTAGATGGTGTCGAAGGCGCCCAGGCAGCCTTGCGCCGCCATCAGTTGCAGGGCCAGCAGATGCGTATTCATGGTGTCTCCTTGTGGTCTTCCGGCGCGGCGCTCTCGCGGAACACGCCCGCTTGCGTGAACGTGGTACCGAACAGGGCGTGGCGAATCTCGATGCGGATGTTGAACTGCTGCGGCGTTTCATTGCGGTGGCACAGAAAGGTTTTTCCGGGCGTGAGCACGCCGGGCAGCGGCATGCGCCAGCCGAAAAGATCGAGGAAATAGCCGTCGCTGGTGAAGTGCAGATTGCCGTCTTCGACGTGCAGCACCAGCTTCATGCCCAGGCCCATGCCCACGTATTCGAGCACTTCGCCCTTCGCGCTTTCGGCCATATAGGACGTGAAGCGGATCGGCGCGCGGCCATGCAGGCGGTAGGTGCGCTGCTTGAAGATGAAGGGGCAGCCGGGGCGCGAATAGACTTCGATATCGACGGGAAAATCGTGATCGTCATGCGGGATCAGGGCGCCATCGATGAAGGGGCGCGTCAGCCAGCCGAGGAATTTTCCCAGGCGCGAGCTGGTGAGTTCACTGAGCTCGCCCCGGTAATACAGGGGCTGGCCCGGCGCGGGATTTTTCTCGAAGCGGCGGCGGATATCCGGGTGCAGGGTCAGCCACTGTGCGCCCATCACCTTCTTGAACAGTTCTCCTTCCGAGGGGCTGTTCATGATTTTGCGCGCTTGCCAGGTTTGTCTTCCGGGCTGAGGAACTTGGCCACCTTGCCGCCCATCGACAGCATGCGCTGCAGGGTCGCCGGCGGCAGATTTTTATAGTCGCTATAGGTGCTGCTGAGCATTTCCAGAAACGCCAGCACTTCTCCCATGCGCTCCAGGGTGGCCGGCGGTATCGCCGCATCATGCTCGCCCTCGATCGCGCATTCGCGCAGCACCGTCAGGGTGGGGTCGATCTCGCGCCGCTTGCGCTCCTCCATGATGACGCGGAAGATTTCCCACACATCCTGCAGGGCGACGAAATGGTCGCGCCGGTCCCCCATCACGTGCGTACTGCGCGCCAGGCCCCAGCTTTGCAATTCCTTCAGGCTGTTGCTGACGTTGGACCTGGCCACGTTCAGGCTGGCCGCGATGTCTTCCGCCGTCAGCGGTTCGTTCGCCAGGAACAGCAGCGCGTGGATTTGCGCCACCGTGCGGTTGACGCCCCAGCGCGTGCCCATCTCGCCCCAGTGAAGGATATATTTTTGCGTGGTGGGACTCAGTTCCATGATTTTCTCCAATTTCTGTCGTTACAGAAATGTAAGACGAAACGGAAACCGAGTCAAGCACGATTCGTCAGGTGCGGGCGGGCGGCTGGCCCATGGCGCGCAGGAACTGCTGCTGCGACTCTTGCAGCTGGCCATAACCGAGTTCGCGGTAGACGAGGCCGTGGCGCGGCGCCAGTTCGGCCAGGATGCGCGCCAGCGCCGGGTAGTGGCGGTGATTCCAGGTGGGGAACAGGTGATGCGTGAGGTGCAGGTTCAAGCCGCCCAGCCAATAACCGAGCCAGCGCAGCGCGCGCGGTTTCGGCGTCCAGTCGCAGGCCGTATAAAACGTGTGCTGGTACCAGTCGTGCGGCAAGGTGCCGTCCGCGCCCGGCTGGAAGAATTCCACTTCGGCCCAGTGGGTGCCGAGGATCAGCGCCACCAGCGCGCACGAGGCGATCATCTGGCCCAGGAAATACGCGCCCAGCACCACGCCCCAGCCGATGCCGTGCTGCTGCAGCACCCACATGGGCAGCGCCAGCACCAGCGCCAAGTGGCCCAGCTTCCAGCCGAGGAACGACAGCCAGCCGCGCCAGCCCTGCAGCCGGCTGTGCGCCGCCACGGGCGTCTTGCCGAAGCGGTCCAGCCAGTCGCCATACCAGTTCAGGTACGGCAGCGACAGGGCCGCCACCACGGGCCAGTACAGGTATTGATAGCGGTACTGGGGCGACCAGCTTTGGTACGGCGTCTGGCGCAGGAAGGGGTTCGGCTCCGTGTCGAGGTCATAGCCTTCCACGTTCGCATACGTGTGATGGAAGTGCACGTGGCGGATGGTCCAGAAATCCGTGTCCACGCCCACGGGCAAGCCCACCAGGCGGATCAGCACGCGGTTCAGGAATCCCCGGCGGAAGACGGCGCTGTGGGCCGCGTCGTGCAGGGTATTCATGGCCAGCGCCATGGCCGCGACCAGGCAAGCGACATAGCTGGCGACAAACGGCCAGGTGCTGCCGGCATTCAGCGCCAACGCATACAGGCCCACCGCCAGCGCGGCCAGGAACACGGTTTTCGCATGCAGGCGCGCGTCGCCGAAGCGGTGCGTTCCTTCATCCGCCAGATAGGCGTCGGCGCGGGCGCGCAATTCGCGGCGGAAGGCAGAATCGCGGGCGGGCTGAAAGCGCAGCGGCGGCAACGAAGGCACAGGCTGCGTCACGCGCGCGTCCCCGCTGCCGTCGGCCACCACAGGCGGCGCGCGCCATCGAGGCCATGCGCCAGCAGCGCGGCCAGAAACACCATGCCCCACACGTCGCGCGCGCCATACCAGCCCAGGTACAGGGCCGGCATGGCCAGCGCGATGGCGACCCAGGCGATGGCGCCCCAGCGGCGCGCGTCGGACAGGCCGCCCAGCGCTAGGGTGCCGCCGAAGATCAGCGCGAACAGGATCGCCTGCTGCGCGCCGGCCAGCACCGTTTCGTGGTTGACGTAATAGATCACGAGACCGAACAGGATCACGCCGCCGGTGCCGATGAACAGCTCGGGCACGTGGAAGGTGCCGCGCGACTGCCAGTGGGGGAAACGCGCGCGCAGCCATGTAAATAGTTTGCCGTTGCTGGCCAGCAGCGGGTTGTGCGTGGGTGTCATGCCCTTCACGCCATAGCGCATTTCCACGCCCTCGAGTTCGGGCTGGAAGCTGCCAAACAGCCTGTCCCACAGCAGCAGGGTGCCGCCGAAATTGCGGTTGATGTAGCGTTTATCCGTGCCATGGTGCACGCGGTGGTGCGAGGGCGTGACCATGAAGCTATCGAGGATGCCGGATTTGTTCACCAGCGCATTGTGGTTATAGAACTGCACCGTGTAATGCAGCGACGAGACGACAAGGAAGATTTCCAGCGGCACGCCCAGCACGGCCAGGATGGCGATGAAGGGGAAATTCGTCAGCGACGAATACCAGGAATTGCGCACGCCCAGCGACAGGTTGAAATGCTCGCCCTGGTGGTGCACCACGTGCACGGCCCACAGCAAAGGGATTTTATGGTGCAGCCGGTGCATCCAGTAAAAGCACAGGTCCCAGGCAAAAAACGCGAATATCCATTGCGCCACCACGGGCCACTGGTCGACGACGTGCAGGTTCGCATGGCGCAGCAGCAGGGCGAAGGCCGCCACTTCCACGCCGCGGAACACCCACATCAGGATGTGGCCGGAATTGAGATTGAAGATCACGTCCTTCCACGGCACGGGCGTCTTGCGTACCCATTTGAGTATCAGCAGTTCGGCCAGCACGAAGGCCAGCATGATCAGGAACGACAGGGCAAATGGATTCATCATGGTGCGGTTTTGATGGAAACGGCGCGGCGGGCAGCCAAGGATACCTGCATTTTCGCCAGCATGCCGCCAGCGATGCCAACAAACAGGCCGGCGGCCAGGTCGATGCTCACGTGCCGGCGCAGCGCGATGATGGCGTAGCAGATAGCCACGCCCAGCACCACGGCCAGCGCGGAACGAACCAGGTGGTGTTTGTCGCACAGGGCCCACACGCACAGCAGGGTGAGGGCGCCGTGCAGCGACGGCAGGCAGTTTTGCGTGGAGTCGGCCGCCTGCAGCATGCGCAGCGCCTGCGTGCTCCACGCATTGCCCTCGCCCACGGGCGGGTAGGCGAGCGTGGTCGGATACAGCAGGAAGACCACGCCGCACAGGACGGCGGAAAGCGCCATGGCGCGCGCCAGCCAGCGCACGCGGGCCGCATCGGCCGCCAGGTAGGCGTACGGGATCAGGATGAAGAAGGACAGGTACAGCCAGATGGCAGAGTCGCTGTAGGGGATGGCGCGGTCGATGGCCGTTTCGGGCAGCAGTACCCCCTGCCCTTGCAGCAAATCGCTGGAAAAATACACGAGGCCGACGCTGCCCCAGCCGGCCAGCAAGTGCAGCAGGCGGGAATACAGCGTCATGGTGTCTACAGATTTCATGCGGTGGCAAGACGCCGGATGCGGCGCCGTTTCATGGTGGGGTCAAAGGGGGGCAGTTCGCCGCTCATCGTCCAGGCCAGATCGTCGGTGGCCACGCCCAGCCCGCGCAGCACCGTTGCCAGGTGCGCGCGCAGGGCGGCCAGGCCGGCATCGTCCAGCGCCGCATGCAGCTGCAAGGCGCTATCGCCCGATTGCACCAGGCGGTAATCGGCGTCCGGCGGCAAGGCTTGCGCAAACGCGCGCGTCAGCACGTCGGCAAACACGGCGATGGGGGCACCACCGTTCGCCGACGGCAAGGATGGCAAGAGCAGCATATCGTCGCAGCGCCCTTCGATGCCATCGATGGCGCGCGTGGCGCGGCCGCACGGGCATGGCGCTGCGCGCGCGATCAGGATGTCGTCCAGGCGGTAGCGCACGATGGGCTGCGTGATGCGCGTGAAGTCCGTAATCACGGGCACGAAGCGGCGCGGTTCACCGTCTTCCGCATCGAGCCACTGCGGTTCGATGTGCACGTATTCCTCGTTCAAATGCAGCACGCCGTGTTCGCAGCTGCTGGCAAGGAAACCCTCGGTGGCCTGGTAGATTTCATGCACGGCGCCAAACGCCTGCACGATCAGCGCGCGGTCCTGCGCTTCCAGCACTTCGGCCACGGAGATGACTTTTTTCGGCGCCAGCGCCAGGCTGCCATCGATGACGCGCAGGGCCAGCTGGCGCAGCACCTGGGCCGGCGCGACGATGACGGATGGCCGGTATTGCGCCAGCCGCGCGCACAGCGCATCGAACGGTTCGAACAGATCGTAAAAGGCAAAGGTCAGCCACGGCGAACGCACGGCCGTGTACAGATTGCTGTTCGCGCGCAGGAACAGCGCGACTCTTTCGCCGGAAAACAGGCCATCGGGCAGCGCCTTGGCCAGCATCACGCCCGCCCATTGGGCTTTTTCGCGGGGGCTGACGGTAAACACGGCGCGCCGCGACGAAGTGCCCGACGACAGTCCCACCGTGATGTCGCCCACGGCTGGCGTGAAGTCGCGGCTATGCTCGGCCGCCATGGCCGCGTCCATCGCCTGCGCCAAAGTCACCCCTTCCGTGTTCATGGCGTCGAAATGCTCGAGCATCAGCGCCTTGTTCATCGTCGGCCACTGCGCCAGCGGCAGCTTGCGGTATGGGGCAAAGTAGCGGCTGCGCGCGCACAGCACATCAATGAAACGGGCCAGCTGCTGTTGCTGGTAGGCGTCGAGCTGAGCGCGGTCCGCAAAGCGCAACCTGCGCGTACGCCAGTACGACAGCAACAGCCAGACGATACGCTTCACGGGCGGCCCGCCACGGCAATGTAGTCGACCGTATCTTCGTGCGTGATGCGGATCTGCGCATTGCCCGACTGGTGCAACTGGTGCAGCCGGTTCAAGGTGGCGTAGTACGGCGCGCGCTTGTGCTGGATGATGAAAGACAGTTCCGATGGCCCGCGCAACTGCTGGAAGCTTTCCGGCACCCAGGCTGCGTCCGACGCCAGCAGGGTCCAGCCGCCATCCTGCAGCACGAAGGCGCCCAGATGGCCGATGGCGTGGCCGGGCAAGTCGACGATGTAGATTTCGCCCGTGCCGCTGACGTCGCGCCCGTGCGTGAATGGCAGCAGGGCCGCCGGCAGGGCCGTCTCGGGCACGCTTTCAACGAAATCCAGGCGGTCGGCGATATCGTTCGGCAGCAGCTCGGGCACGAAGGCCTGGCGCACGGCGGCCACGCCGGACAGGCCGCGCACGGCATCCCAGCCCGTCTTGGACGCCATCAGGCGCGCGCCGGGAAAGTCGCGCATGCCGGCGATATGGTCGGCGTGGAAGTGCGACAGCAGCAGGGTGTGGATGTCGCCGGGCGAGACGCCATGCGCGCGCAGCTGGCCCTGCAGCGACTCGTTCTCGTCAAACGAAATCGGCGTCACCCACGCATACATGCGGTACACGCCTTTCGACGTGGCCGCGCGGAAGTGTTCGGCGTAACCGGTGTCCCACAGGTACAGGCCCGCGCGCGTTTCGATCAGGTAGGCGCGCGAGGGGAAGCAGCGGCTGGCCAGCCCGCTGCCTTTCAAGACCATGCACGACGGATGGGTGCAGTGGCCGACGCGAAACGCGGTGATGCTAGCCATTGCGCTCCTTGCCCACCTTGTGCGCCGCCGCTTCCTGGCGCATCCACTGCGCCGTGCGGGCGATGCCGTCCTGCAGGCTGACGATGGGACGGTAGCCGAGCACCTTGCGCGCCTTGGCGTTATCGAGCGTCATGTCGAAACTGAGCGCGCCGATGCTGTAGGGCGTCAGCGATGGCTCCCGGCGCGTGAAGCGCGAGGCGAACTGCATCAGGCGCGCGACCACCGCCAGCACGCGGTACGGCACGCTGACGATCTCGAACGGCTGCTGCAGATGGTCGCAGAACAGGCTGCGCAAGATGTCGCACAAACGCGCCGGCTCGCCATTCGTGATGTTGAAGGCGGCGCCCGAAGCGATGGTCTTGTGCACGGTGGCCAGCCACATCGCATGCACGACGTTGTCGACATAGGTGACGTCGATGGTGGCCGCGCCGCCATTGGGCAGCGGCAGCTTGCCGCCGCGCTCCTGCAGCACCCTCGCCAGGCGCGGGATCAGCACCTGGTCGTGCGGGCCGAAGATGGCGCGCGGTCGCAGGATCACGCATGTCATGCCGCGCTGGCGGTCGACGCACTCCTGCACCAGCTTTTCCGCCATCGCCTTGCTGCGCGCGTAGGCGTTGACGAAGGCGTCGGGGCGGAAGGATTCCGGCACCTCGTAGCGTTTGCGGTAGTCGAAATAGATGGCCGGGGTGGAGATGTGCACGAAGCGCGCCACGTGCAGGCTGGCGGCCGCGCGCAGCAGCTGGGCCGTGGCCGTGACGTTGGCGGCGATGAAGTCGCGCTCCGCGCCCCAGGGCGACGACAGCGCGGCGCAGTGCCAGACCGTGTCCATGCCGCGCACCAGTTCGTCGACCTGGCGCGGCGTGGCCTGCGCCAGGTCGAGCGCGACGAATTGCGCGCCCAGGCGTTCGAGTTCGCGGCCCACGGCGGCGTTGCGGCCCGTGGCGCGCACTTCCACGCCCTGCGCCAGCAGGGTGCGCACGGCATTTCGTCCCAGCCCGCCCGTCGCTCCCGTGACCAGTATCCGCCTCATCGCCCCACCTTCACAGGTCAAGTATCATGCCGCCAATGGTCAGGCCAGCGGCCGTGCCCATCATCAGCAAACGCTGGCCTGCCACGGCCCGCCCCGTCATCACCGCCTCGTGCAGGGCGGTGGGCAAGGACGCGGCCACCTGGTTGCCATGCGTTTCAAAGATCTTGATGATTTTAGCATCGGGAACGTCGAGGATGCGCGCCGCATGCGCGAGGCCCAGCGGGCTGGCCTGATGCGGCACGACGACGTCGACCTTGTCCAGCCCAGCGCCCGATTCCTGCATCAATTCCGCCAGGAAATCCGGCATCACCTTGACGGCCAGGCGGAACACGGCCTTGCCATCCATGCGGAACAGATAGTCGCCCGGTTCGCAGCCGTTGCGCGGATTGCGCTCGGTGCCGCCGCCGCGGATTTCGCAGTAGCGCCGCCCTTCCGGATACGTGCCCATCTTGTAGGCGCGGATGCCCGCGCTGCCGTCGCCCCGCTCGACGATGACGGCGGCGGCGCCGTCGCCAAAGATCATCGACGCTTCCGGCTCGCTCCAGTCGACCCCGCGCGACGCGAGGTCAGACGAAACGATGGCGATGCGCCGGTAGGCGCCGCCGGCCAGCATGGACGCGGCCACGCGAAAGGCGGCCATGAAACTGAGGCAGCTGGCGTTGACGTCAAAGCTTTGCGTGCCTGGCGGCAAACCCGCGTGTTCAGCCACGAAGCAGGCCGTATTCGGCAACGCCTGCTCGGGCACGCCGCAGGCGCAGATCAGAAGATCGATGTCGGCCGGACGCAGGCTGGCATTCTTCAGCGCGTCGAGCAGGGCGGCGGCGCCCAGCTGGCTTTGCGACTCATCGGGCGCGGCGACAAAGCGCGACAGCACGCCGCTCTTGCGCAAGGTGTAGCCGGCCGGATGACCCAGTTTCAGGTCCAGGCTGGCGGAGGTAACGCTGTGCGACGGCACAGCTTTGCCCGTCGCGATCAGGCGAACTGGAATCATGTTGGCCTTAAAAAAGTAAAGTAAATACGTTGGATGAAGGGTTCAGTCGCTAATCGCGTGCCAGCGGCGGCAATGCGACACCGCAGTTCTTGCAGAAATTGGCATCGTCGTCGAGCCCTTCTTTCAGGCATGTGGGGCAGGTACGCGTGGTGACCAGCTTGGAGCTGCGCTGTACCGTCATCTCGGCGCTGATAATGCCGGTAGGCACTGCCAGGATGCCCCAGCCCAGCAACATCATCAGCGAGGCGATGGTGCGCCCGATGTCGGTCTTCGGCGTGATATCGCCGAAACCCACCGTGGTCATGGTGCTGATGGCCCAGTATATCGACGTGGGGATACTGCTGAAACCGTTTTCCGGCCCTTCCACGACGTACATTACTGTGCCCAGCAGAAAGACCACCATCATGACGAACGACAGGAAGATGAGGATCTTGCGCCGGCTGGCCAGCAAGGCCCGCCCCAGCACCGTGTATTCATGCACATACGACGTGAGCTTGAGGATACGGAACATGCGCAGCAGGCGCAAAATGCGCACGTCGATCAGCACGTGCGCACCCGGCAGCAGCAAGCCGATGTAGGTCGGCACGATGGCCAGCAAGTCGATAACACCGAAAAAACTCTTGGCGTAGCGCACAGGATGCTGCAGGCACGACAGGCGGGCGAAATATTCGATGGTAAATAAAATGGTGAAAAACCATTCGAGCGCCGTCAGCCAGGTGCCATAGCGCTCGGCCACGGAGGCGACACTGCTGAGCACGACCACCGTCACGCTGATCAGGATGGCGGCGATCAGCAGCAAATCGAAGGCGCGGCCCATGCGCGTTTCCGCCTCGAAGATGACGGTGTACACCTTCTCGCGCCAGCCCCGCTCGGGCTTGCCAAATTTTTGCTGCGTTTCCTGCGCCGCCAGCTGCTGCGGCGTCAGGGGCGCCGCTCCGCTTTTCGTCGCGGCTTTCATGTGGTTGATGTGCTCATATACTATTATTGTATAGATAATTGACAAAGCACGGCGACACGCACTGTTGCGCTACGGCAGCACTACGACAGCTTTTTCGCCAGCAGCACGGCATTGCGCCGGTCGCGCTCGGCTTGCACGATGTCCGTCGTGCGCGCTTCCGACAGGCCCACCTCGTGCAATACCGTGGCCGTCAGCTGCAGCGCCGACTCCAGCGCCTCGGGCACGACCAGGGTGGCGCCCGCCAGTATCAGGGCCACGGCATGCGCCTCGTCACGGGCCCGCGCATACACGGGCAGCTGCGGATATTCGCGGCGGATCGATTTCACGGCATGCAGCACGGAGGCCGCATGGTCCATCGTCAGCACGACGGCGGCAGCCCGGTCCGCATTCACCTTTTGCAACAGTTCCGCGCGCGACGCATCGCCGAAATACACGGGGAAACCGCGCGGATGCAAGGTCGTCACCAGGCGCGCATCGTTTTCAATCGCCACATAGGCAATATCCTGCTCCGTCAGCACCTTGGCCAGCAACTGCCCCACCCGGCCGAAACCGGCGATGATGACGGTGCTGCCCTGCGGCGGCAGCGCGCCGTGCGCCAGGTCGGCCAGCTGATGATGGTGGCGCTGTTCCCACCAGTTGCCGAACGCGCGCGCCGCCTTGGCCAGCGCCGGCGTGGCGAACAGGCTCAGGCCCACCACCAGCATGACGAACTGCGCCACCTGCGGGCCGATCAGCTTGGTACCGAGTGCATACGCGACGACGATGAAGGCGAATTCGCCGCCCTGCCCCAGCAGCACGCCTGTTTCCACGGCGCGCCCCCAGTGAAAGCCGCCGATGCGGAAAATCACGCTGATGACCAGGGCTTTCAAGGCAAACAGGCTCAGCACGGCCAGCGGAATCAGCACGGGCGACTTGAGGATTTCGCGCACGTCGATCTGCATGCCCACCGACATGAAGAACAACCCCATCAGCAAGCCCTTGAAGGGCTCGATCGTCACTTCCACTTCGTGGCGAAATTCCGTTTCCGCCAGCAGCAGGCCGGCCAGCAAGGCGCCCAGCGCCATCGACAGGCCCGCCAGGTACGTCAGGCCGGCGATGCCCAGGGTACTGAGCAAGGTCAGGGCCATGAACACGTCGGGCTGGTGTTTCTTGACGAAAAACTGGAACAGCGGGCGGATCACGCGGCGTCCCAGCAGATAGATCAGCAGGATGGCGCCCGCCGATTTCACTGCCGCAAAGCTGAGCAGGTAAGCCAGGTCGTCGCTGCGCCCGCTGGCGAACACGTCGATCAGGATGAACAGCGGCACCACCATCAAATCCTGGAACATCAGAATGGAAAAGCCCGCCTGGCCGGCCGGCGTCTGCAAGGAACGCTGGTCGGTCAGCAACTGCATCACGACGGCCGTCGACGACAGCGACAGCACCAGGCCCAGCACGATGGACGCTTCCAGCGACAGGCCAAAGTAGTAGGCCACGCCGCCGATCAGGCAAGCGCTGACGGCCACCTGCCCCACGCCCGCGCCGAATACCCAGCGCCGCAGCGCCCACAGCCGTTCCGTCGACAGTTCCAGGCCGATCATGAACATCAGGAACATCACGCCCAGCTCGGCCAGGCCGCTCACCTGCTCGGCCCGCACGAACGAGAAATACGTCAGCCACGTAAAATCGCCGGCCCACAGGCCGAAGCCGAACGGGCCGAACAGGGCGCCCACTGCCAGGAAGCCCAGCACCTGGTTGACCTTCAGGCGTTGCAATAGCGGGATAAAAATCCCGGCCAGGGCGAGAAACAGCAGGGTTTCTCGCAAATACGGTAAGGCGTGCTGCTCTTCCAAAATAATCCTAACGAAATATCATTGTTGCTGAATTGGTAGTGTCGCATGCTGGACCGTGGCAAAACAGGCACACACGCGATATTTTTTGCTTAAGAGCAACACATCCGTTCTCTATTTCGGCAGCGCCAGCATGTCGGCGCGGGGACGATCCCAGCCCGGCACGTAGGCGGGGCATGGCCGGCTGCGGAACTGTTGCAATTCGACGGTCGTGAAATTGGGCTGCATGCCAGGATTGAAACGCACGTCCGTCAACTTGTCCGCATTCAACCTGGGCATGCGCGCAAAGCGGAACCATGCGTCGACATAGCAATTGTCTTCCTGCAAGGCGCGCAAGGCGGCCAGGCTGCCCGCCGCCCGGGCGGACACGGCGATGCCGGGCGCCAGCTGCTGCTCCTTCTTGCCCGTCTCGGCCAGCCCGGCCGGGCAAGCGGCGGGCGCCAGCGATGCGGGCAGCAGGCTCAGGGTGCCGCGCCGCAAGGTGTACACGTCCGTCTTGCTGTCGAGCGAGACATAGATCCAGCACAGCGGATTGCTGGGGAATGCCGTCATAGCCACGTCCCACACGCGCGTGCCGGGGTCGAGCCGCTGCACAGCCGCCTCGATGCGCGTACGGCCGAGGGCGGAAGCCACGCCCTGCGTGCCGATGAAGGTGGCGGCCAGCGCGAAAGCCAGCAGCAATGGACCGCGTCCCCGTTCGCCGGCCCGTCCCTGCAGCACGGCCAGGATCACGCCCAGCCCCAGCAGCACGGCCAGCGAAGCGGGCGCCAGATAGGTTTTATAGGTGAAGAAACACAGGGCCGTCGCCAGCCCCGCCAGCAGCACGCTTTTGACGATGCCATAGCGCAAGGACATGATCACGGGCACGCCCAGCAGCACCCAGAACATCGGTTCGACAATGAAGACCATGTCGCCATACAGCCAGCGGCTGTCAAACGGATAGAACGGGTGCAAGCCATAGGAATTGAGGAAATCCATGCTCATGTGCAAGCAGAATCCCAGCAGCAGGCAGGCGGCCAGGCCGATGCGGGCGGGCACGCTTTCCTTCAGCAGCCGGCGCGCGCCCGGCCATAGCAGCCATAGCAGGGCCAGCAAGATCAGCGCCTGGGGCAAGGCCAGCAGCAAGGTATGCGTGTGGCCGCGGTGGTGCAGCATGTAGCCGAACGGGCGCGGCAGCAGCCGGGTCAGCACTAGGTCGAGGTCGGGCGCGTTGCTGGCAAACCAGGCCGTAAAGAGAAACAGCGCACGCCGGGTGCGCTGTGCGGGGGCTTGCGGCTCGGGCGGCAGGCTGCGGTGTACTAGTTCGCCGACCCCGAGGCCGATGACCGAATGCGTAATATTATCCATCGGGCAATTTTACAGGATGCGGCCACCCCAAGAGCAAAGGCTGGGGTCGTACCCTCAGGTTACGACCCCGGATTCTGCCATTGGGTTTGTTCAATCAAGCGGCTACAGCGCCTGTAAATCTTCCCCGCGCATGCCCACCAGCAAGGCGCGGCCATCGGGCAGCACGCGGAACTCGCCATACCGCGCCTTTTCCCAGCGCGCCGCCTCGCCTTCCTTGAAGAACCAGGCATCGCTGACCAGCACCCAGTTCCCATCCTTCGGCGTCAGCTCGAGCAGGAATTCACCGGGCCCCAGCGCCTCTTTGGTGTACGGGCGCAGCAGTTCCGCCACCCCGCGCGCATCGCGCCTGGCCACGACGAAGGGCCGGCCGGGCGCCCGCTCCACGCTGGCCAATGTGCTCAGCACGCCCAGGTTGACGAAATTGAGGCGCATGTAATCGCCCTGCATCAGCGAGCGGGGATCGACGGGTTCCAGCGCCACGAAGATTGCTTCCCCCTTGGCAATCAGCTGCTCTTTTTGCCAGATGCCGCCATTGGCGACCAACAACACCAGCAGCAATCCGCCCAGCACGCCCAGGCGCGCGGCGCGGCGCTCAAGCGCCACCTCCGCCGGTTTGTTTTCCACCAGGTGCAGCACGGCGCCGCGCGTGGCCAGCCACGACAGCGCGCACAGCACGGCGCCCGCTATCGCCAGCAGCGCCGCCTTGCTGGCCAGCGGCCAGGCCAGCTGGTAATAAAAGCTGCCGATGATCCACGCCGCAGCCAGCGCGGCCGCCACGGCCACGCGCGAGCGCCCGCTCGTGACGCAATACGCAAGGATCAGCAGCACGGGACCCAGCCCCGGCATGAACCACGCCAGCACGATCAGCACCAGCGCCACGCCGATGGCGGGCAACTGGCGCAGCGCGGGCCAGCGCCACCCCGTCCAGGCAGCAGCGGCCGCGGCCAGCACGAGCGACACGCCATTCAAGGCCTGCGCATACCAGGCAATACCCTGGTGCCGGGTCACTTCGCGCGCCACTTCGCCGGCAAAGCCACCGCCCAAGGCACCGCCCAGCATGAAGGTCATGCCGGACCAGAAGACCAGCCCCAGCAGGATCGCCAATACCCACCCCGTCGACAGCGATTCCAGGAAGGCGGCGACGGGCGCGCCGCGGCCATCATTGAACGCTTGCTTCTGCAGCCAGTGGGCGGCCAGCCACAGTGCCAGGGCCAGCATCCAGGCCAGATACAGTTGCGTAGGATCGTTTTCGAAAATCCAGTCGCGCGTGCTATCGACGATGCCCAGCCCCAGCAAGCCGCAGGCGACCAGTCCCAGCAGCACGCGCAGCCAGTCGCGCGGCAAGGCGGCGGCCACCACCAGGCATGCCAGGCACAGCAGCAGCGACGCCGTCTGCGTGGAATAGTCGCGGTACAGGGCATAGCCGAGCAAGCCGCCGCCCACCAGCAGGCAGGGCACGGCCAGTTGCTCGACAAACAGCGCCACGCCGCGCGTGCGGATCAGCAGCACGGCCACGACCAGCACGATGGCGGCCACGACATACGCGCCGGGACCGTGGCGCACGATGCTTTCCAGGCCCACGCCCAGCGCAATCATCAGGGGAATGGCGGCCAGCCAGGCGCCGAAGGCCGTCATCAGCACCAGCGGCCACGGCCGAACATCCTGCACGGGGCGGGTGGCGTTCGGCGGCAACAGGCCCGCGCGCGTGGCGTCGTCGATCAGGGTGGCGAGCGCGTCGGTTCGTTGAGTATTGATATTGCTCATGCCGCCTCCCGGCGCGTGCGCCACAGGATACCTTGCACGGTCAGCGCCAGCAGCACGGCGGCCAGCAAGCCCAGCACGGTCAGCGCGCCGACGCCATCGCCATGGCCGTTGAACAGCACGTGCGTCAGGCCGCCCACCAGCAAGATGTTGATACCGAGCGCCACGGCGCTCAGGCCGAACACGTCAAAGAACCGGCCCGTGGCCAGCAGGACGCCAGCGACGAGCAGCAAGCCCAGTCCGGCCCAGTACGGCGACTCGATCTCATTGCCGAACAGGGCGCTGACGGCCGTGCCCGTGATGAGGATGGTGGCCAGCACCAGGCCCAGGCGCAGGGCCCAGCTGCCCGCGCCCGTCCAGCGCGCCAGCAGGGGGGAGACAAACGCACAGGCAAGCAGCACGGCCAGCCAGCCGCTGAGGAAAATGCTCAGGTCGGACGAATCGATGCGCCAGCTATGGCGCACATGGGCCTGCATCCACAGCGTGACGGCCGTCGACAGTACCAGCATCCACGGCGTCCACAGCACGTCGCTGCGCGCGACAAAACACAGCGGCAAGGCCAGCACGGCCCACAGGGCGAACAGCTGCCATGGATCGGCGCCCGTCTGGTAGGTCTGGCCGAAGTAAGCGAACAGGCCGCCGATGGCCAGCAAGGCCAGCAGCAGCAAGGGAACGCGCGCCTTGGGCACGGCAAACGCGCCCACGCAGGCGGCGGCAAACACCGCTTGCAGCAAGGCAAAGCGGCCCATGCGGCCGAAGTCTTCCCAATTGGCGGCCACCCAGCAGATCAGGCCCATGCCCAGCAAGGCGGCCCCCAGCACGGCCACGCCACGCGGTAGCCAGTGGGCCAGGCGCGCCGGTTCGCGCTGGAAACCGGCCACTTCCTGCAACTGCCTGGTTTGTTGGGCATCGAGCGCATGGGCCGAGGCGAGTTGGTACACGGCGAGGCGTAAATCCATCGTCTGCTTTCTATTGATTTTTAGTATGGAAAGAAAGTGTCAGCGCTCGACGCTGACACCGCGCCAGAAGGCGACGTGGCCAGCAATTTGCTTGGCGGCATCCTTGGGCTGGGGGTAATACCAGGCCGCGTTGGCATTGACCTGGCCGTCGACGACGAGGTCGTAATAGCTGGCCGTGCCCTTCCACGGGCAGACGCTCGTGTGGCTGCTGGGACGCAGGTAATCCTGCGTCACGGCCGACAAAGGAAAATATATATTGTTTTCAACGACTTGCACCTGCGCATCGGTCGCTTGCGCGATGACGGCGCCATTCCAGCGGGCTGTTGGCATTTGGCTATCCTCCTTCACTGCGGAGTGTAGCCGAAATTAACCGTCATGGCGCGCGCCATTGGCGCCTGGTTCAGGCGCCGGCGATGATCTGGCGCAAGGCTTGCTCGAACACTTCAGGCGGCTGGCCGCCGGAAATCAGGTGGCGCTCGTTGATGATGACGGCCGGCACCGAGTTGATGCCGTTCTGCTGGTAGAACTGCTCTTGCGCGCGCACCTCGTCCGCATAGGCGTTCGATGCCAGCACGTCGGCCGCTTTCGCGGTGTCTAGCCCCACTTTGCCGGCCACAGCCAGCAGCACCTCGTGCGACGACGGATCCTGGCCTTGCGTGAAGTAGGCATCGAACAGCGCCATCTTGAGCTCCTTCTGGCGCCCTTCCAGAGCGGCCCAGTGCAGCAGACGGTGGGCGTCAAACGTGTTGTAGATGCGGCTACGCTTGTCCATGGCGAAGGTAAAGCCCAGCTGCTCGCCACGTGCGCGGATCGCTTCGCGCGACTGCGCCATCTGTTCCGGCGTGGAACCGTATTTGCGGGCGATGTGTTCGCCGATGTCCTCGCCTTCGGGCGGCATGTTGGCGTTCAGCTCGAAAGGCTGGAAGTGGATGTCGGCCTGGACGGTGTCTTGCAGCTTGTCCAGCGCCTGCTCCAGCGATTTCAGGCCGACCACGCACCAGGGGCAGGAAACGTCGGAAACGAAATCGATACGGACGGGAGTGGGAGTGGAAACAGTCATGGTGGCAGCCTTTGCGCGAGTCGGTGGCGGCCGCACCGCGCGGCGCCGCAAGCACAGCATATGCGTGCGGCGCGCGGGAAATCAAGCGCTTACTTTTTCTTGGCGGGCGCCTTGGCTGCATCCTTCTTGCCGCCGATCTTGCTTTCCTTGCCAGAGAGCAAGTTCGCGATATTCTGGCTGTGGCGGTAAGCCAGCAGCACGCTCATGACGATGACGGACAGCAAGATGGGATCGACGCCGAACAGCAAGCCATAGTAAAACGGCGCGAACAGGGCCGCCACCAGCGCTGCCAGCGAGGAATAGCGAAACGCGTAGGCGATGATCAGCCAGGTGGCCAGAGTCGCCAGGCCCAGCCATGGATTGATGCCCAGCAGCACGCCGAGGGCCGTCGCCACGCCCTTGCCGCCGACGAAGCGGAAGAACACGGGCCACAGATGGCCGAGGAAGACGGCGATGGCCACCAGGGCCACGGCCGTGTCGCCCACGCCCAGCGCGCCGGCAAAGTGGTCGGCCAGGAACACGGCCAGCCAGCCCTTGGCGCCATCGCCCAGCAGGGTCATGATGGCGGCGCCCTTGTTGCCGCTGCGCAGCACGTTGGTGGCGCCCGGATTTTTCGAGCCATAGGTGCGCGGATCGGCAATGCCGTAGACCTTGCTCATCACCACGGCAAACGATATCGAGCCGAGCAAGTAAGCGGCCACTGTCATTGCCACGGTTGTGATTACTGGATTCATTTCTTCCCTTTATTGTGTTTATTACACCGGCATCGAGGCTGGCGCAGCAGAATATACACCAGCACCCCGCCTACGGACAGGGCGGGGACTGGTTTTCTTAATCCTGCAAGGCGCACTGCACCGGCTTGGCTTGCAGCAAATCAACAAGCACCTGCGGCGCCAGCGAAACGAGAAAACCGCGCCGTCCGCCATTGATGTAGATGCGCGGCAAGTCCAGGATCGACGCTTCCATGTACACGGGCATGGCCTTCTTCGTGCCGAACGGCGAGGTGCCGCCGATCATATAGCCGGAATGGCGCTGCGCCACGTCGGGCTTGCACGGCTCGACGGATTTGCAGCCGATGCCGCGCGCCAGGTTCTTGGTCGACACCTTGCAATCGCCATGCATGAGCACGATCATCGGCTTGGCCGCCTCGTCCTGCATCACCAGGGTCTTGATCACAGAGTGCTCGGGCACGCCAAGTTCGCGCGCCGACACGCTGGTGCCGCCGTGCTCTTCGTACGGATACGGATGTTCTTCAAAGGAAACTTGATGCTTGCGCAGCAACTGCGTCGCCTGGGTTTCGGAAATATGCTCTTTTTTAGCCATGCGTGATACGCTGATCGTTCAGTGAGGAGTGCTAATTATGCAGGAAGAAATCCGCTTTGCCACATTCAATGTCTGCAACCTTGCCCCCGCCGGGGCGAAATTGTATGACAACCTGGAACCGTTGAGCCCGGCGCAATACGCAGCCAAGGCGGAGTGGACGGCGCGGCAGATCGACCTGCTCGACGCCGACGTGATCGGTTTCCAGGAGATTTTCTCGCAGGCGGCCCTGCGCGACGTGCTGTCGCGCACGCGCCATTACCGCGAAGCCACCGTGGCCGGCTACGACGCGATGGACCCCGCCGGACGCATGCTGCCCACGGTGGCGCTCGTGTCGCGCCTGCCCCTGGTGGACGCCGGTGTGGCCTGGTCGGACTTTCCGGCCGGCGTGAGCGTCTCCGCCGAGGACAACGCCTGCCGCTTCGCCCGCGCGCCCCTGCACGTGCAGATCATCTTGCCTGGCGGACAGCTCACGGACGTGGTCGTCGTGCATTTGAAATCGCGCCGGCCCGACTACCGCCATGGCGACGGCAACGATGCGGCCGCCTACGCGCTGGCCAACCTGCGCTCGCTGCAGCGGCGCGGCGCGGAAGCCGTGGCCCTGCGCGTGCTGGCAAGCGAGCTGGGCCATAGCGGCCGTCCCCGCATCGTGCTGGGCGACTTCAACGACATCGCCAATGCCGTCACCACGGCCATCGTCATGGGGGCGGGCGCGCCGTGCGAACCGCATGGTGACATGCCGGAAATGCGCGCGCGCCTGTACGACGCCAACGCCATCCAGTTGCGCCAGGATGCCTTGCGCCACGTGGGCTACACGAATATCCACGACAGCGCCTACATGACGATCGACCACATCCTCGTGTCCGAACATTTTCATCCTGCCTCGCCACGCGCCATCGGCGTGCTGCAGGAAGTGACTTATCTCAACGACCATCTGCTGCTGGGCTTGCCGCATGCATCCGACCATGGCCAGGTGCTGGCGCGCATCAAGCTGCTGGGAAATATCCATTAACTCAGTCACTAATGTAGTAACTTCCCCATAGCACTGCCCTCGACTTGCGCGCTGGCAAAGCGCCCCTGGTATTGCTGGCAGCCCTGCCCCCGCAGATACGCGAGTTGCTGCGCCGTTTCCACGCCTTCGGCGATCACCGTCAATTGCAGCTCGCGCGCCATGGCGATGATGGTGGCGGCGACCGCCGTATCGGACTCGCCCGGCGCGACGTCCGCCACGGCAGGCAGGAACGAGGGGTCGATCTTGAGTTTGTCCACCGGATAATGGCGCAGATTGGCCAGGCGCGAATAGCCGGTGCCGAAGTCGTCGATGGCCAGCCTGGCGCCCAGCGCGCGCAGCTGCGCCAGCACGCCGGCCAGACGTGCGCCGCCCTTCATCAGCAAGGATTCCGTCACTTCCAGTTCCAGGCTGGCGGCAGGCAAACCGGACACGGCCAGCGCTTCTTGTACGCTGAGCAATAAATTATTGTGCAGGCATTGCGCCGGCGACAGATTCACGGCCACTCTCCAGGCATGGCCAGCATCGTGCCAGGCCCGTGCACGCAGACAGGCGTGGCGCAGCACCCAGTTACCGATCGACACCATCAAGCCGCATTCCTCGGCCACGGCGATGAAGCGCTCGGGCGGCAGCACGCCCAGTTGCGGGTGATGCCAGCGCAACAGCGCTTCCGCGCCGAGGATCTGCCCGCTGGCCACATCGAGCGCGGGCTGAAACTCGAGCACGAATTCATCACGGCCCAATGCCTCGCGCAAGCCTTGCTCCAGGCTGGCCCGCTCGACGATTTGCGCATTCATTTCCGCATTGAAAAACTGGAAATTGTTGCGCCCGTTTTCCTTCGCGTGGTACATGGCGATGTCGGCGTTGTGCACGAGGGTATCGATGCCGTCGCCATCGCTGGGAAAGATGGCCACGCCGATCGAGGTCGACACGTGCAGTTCATATTCGCCCAGCTGGTACACCTGCGTCACGGCATGCAGCAGGCTGGTCGCCACGTGGGCCACCTGGTCGATGCCGCCCACCTCGGCCAAGATGATGACGAATTCGTCGCCGCCATGCCGGCTGACCGTGTCGACGCCGCGCACGCAGCGCACGAGGCGCCGCGCCACTTCCTTGAGCAGCAAATCGCCCACGTGGTGGCCCATGCTGTCGTTGATGTGCTTGAAGTGGTCGAGGTCCAGGTACAGGATGGCCAGCATGCTCAGCTTGCGCCGCGCGGCCGCCAGCGCCAGCGACAGCCGGTCCAGCAGCAGCACCCGGTTCGGCAAGTCGGTGAGGAAATCGTGCTCGGCCAGATGGCGCGTGTGTTCTTCATTCTTCTTGCGCTCGCTGATGTCGCTGAGGATGGCCAGGTAATTGCTCAATTGCCCCTGCGGGTCGCGGATGGCCGTCAGCGACAGCCAGGCCGGGTAGCGCCCGCCCGCCTTGCGCTGGCCCAGGATATCGCCTTGCCAATAGCCGTTCGCCTCGACCTCATCCCACACGTGGTCGAAAAACGCGGGCGCGTCCGGCTCCACGCCGTGCAGGACGAGGGGTTTGCCCAGCATATCGTCCAGGCTATAACCGCTGATCTCGCTGTACGCGGGATTCATGCTGACGACCCGCTGCTGCGGGTCCATCACGACGATGGCCTCGCGCGCATGTTCGACCACCTGTGCCGACAGGTACAGGGCACGCTCGGCCAGTTTGCGCGAAGAAATATCGCGGATCACGGCATAAAACAGATAGGTGTGGTCGAGCGTGACGGACGTAAGCAGCACTTCGCCCCAGAACAGCTCGCCGGTGCACGTCTGATAGCGCCAGTCGTAGCGGCAGTTGCCGTCGGCATGGGCTTGCGCCGCCAGCTGCGTGCCGCGCAACGAGGACAATGCGCCATCGGGCTGGCGCAAGGGCGAAAAATCGCTGAGGCGGCGCCCCAGCAGCCGTGGCCGGTCTTCGCATTGAAACAGGGCAATGGCGGCAGGATTCGCTTCGGCGATATGTTCGTCGCGCAGCAGCAGGATGGCGTCGGCCGATTTCTCGTACAACTGGCGGAAATTGTCGCCCATTAGCAACAAGGCGCCCTGCGCGGCGCCGTCGTGGCCGCTGGCCGTGATGTCGACATCGACACAGACCACTTGCCGCACACGGCCGGATTGGATGACGGGAAACACGGTGGAGCAGATGCAGCGCGGCGCGGCCCCGTCGGCAGCGAGCTTCCACAGGCGCGTACTGCGCGCCTTGCCGCTTTCCCACACGGCCGCCAGTTCGCCCGCCGCCTCCTCGGCCACGCTGGCGGCGCCGGGCAGCGCGGCGGCCACTGTGGCCCACGGCTGGCCCAGCGCCAGTTCGGCCGCCACGCCATACAGGCGCGCCGCGCCAGCGCTCCAGTAGCGCACCATGCCGTCGCGGTCGATGCCGCGCACGGCCAGGCCGGGCGCCTGTTCGATCGCGGTAACAATGATCGACAGCAAATCGAGCGCCTTGCCGGCCGGCCCCGCCTGCGGTTCGGCCGCGGCCAGCAAACGGCCCGGCGACGGGGCGGCTCCGGCAATCCGATCAGACATCAGGCCCCCTGTGGCGCGGCCGCGCGGCAACCGGCAGGCGTATGGCCTGTCCGGTGGCGCAACCATCTTGACCATTCTTGCGCGCCGGCGAATCGGCTTCTTGAGGATGCGCAAGCATCGTGACGCGCATGGCGGGCATGCTGGCCGTGGTCTCCGGTCGCCGTTTTTTGCATTCCAGCCCCGATTTTGTGCAATCTGTCGCACGGCGATGGCGGCAAGCCTTGAATCTTCCTAAAGTGGCAACATGCGCATCGCCGTGAACGGCCGCAGCGGCAGGCGTGCTGTCTGCGGCCGCCACGGTGATGCGCTACCCGAATTCCCCCGGCCTGCCGCAGGCCGGCCGCACCGAGACCTGGCGCCGAACCCCTGCGCCGCTCCTGACTAAAAAACCTATGAAAAACGAGACCCTGCCCCCCGCCTCCCCCCTTGCCGCCACGCGCCGCCGGCGCTGGCGCACGCCCGTCTTGATCCTCGTCGTGCTGGGCCTGGCCGGCGGCGGCTGGACGGTGATGCAATCGAAGCAGCAAGCCGCGAAGGCGGCCGAACAGCAGGCGAGCAAGAAGAAGGAGCAGGAAAAGACGCCCGTGCATGAACTGGCGCAGGGCGACGTGGCCGCCATCGATGCGCGCGCCCTCAGTATCAGCCTGCCCTTGTCCGGCTCGCTGGCGCCCGTGACCCAGGCCACCATCAAGGCCAAGGTTTCCGGCGTGATCGAGGCAACGACCTTGCAGGAAGGCCAGCACGTGGCCAATGGGCAAATCCTCGTGCGCCTGGACGCGGCCGACCAGCGCGCCCGCCTGACGCAGCAGCAAGCCATGCTCGACGAAGCACAGGCGCGCTTGTCGATGGCCAGCAAGAATGAAGCAAACAGCCAGGCCCTGCTCAAGCAAAAATACATTTCGCAGACGGCTTACGACACGACGCAGAACTCCGTCGACCTGGCACGCGCCAACGTCAAGTCCGCCGCCGCCATGCTCGACATCGCCCGCATCGCGCTGGCCGACACGGTGATCCGCGCACCGATGGCCGGCATCGTCAGCAAGCGCCACCTGCAGGCCGGCGAAAAAGTCTCGCCCGACATGCCCGTCTACACCATCGTCAACCTGGCCCAGCTGACCCTGGAAGCACCGGTGCCCAGCGCGGAAATCCCCCGCATCAAGCTGGGCCAGGACGTGCACTTCAAGGTCGACGGCTTCGGCGCGCGCGACTTCGCCGGCAAGGTCACGCGCATCAACCCCACCACCGAGAGCGGCTCGCGCGCCATGCTCGTCTACATCGCCGTCGACAATGGCGATGGCGCGCTGCGCGGCGGCATGTTCGCCAAGGGCAGCATCGTCACCGAGCGCTCGCCCGTGGCGCCGCTGGTGCCCCTGACGGCCGTGCGCAATGAAAAACAGGGCCCCGTCGTGTATGCGCTGGTCAACAACAAGGTCGTCGCCCAACCCGTCACCCTGGGCTTGCGCAACGAGGATGAAGGCTATGCGGAAGTGACGTCGGGCCTGGTGCCGGGCGCGAAAGTCATCATCGCCAAGCTCGATGGCGTGAAACCGGGCCACGGCGTGACCTTCGCCGTACCGACGCCCGCCGCCCCCGCCGCGCCGGCAGCCGTGCTGGCACGGAAGGACTGAGCCATGTGGATGACCAAAGTCAGTATTCAAAACCCCGTCTTCGCCACCATGGTCATGGTGGCGCTGGTGGTGCTGGGCATCTTCTCCTACCGTGGCCTGGGCGTGGAGAGCATGCCCAGCGTGCAGTTCCCGTTCGCCGCCATTGAAGTGAACTACCCGGGCGCCTCGCCAGAAGCCGTGGAAAACGACATCACGCGCCCCATCGAGGACGCCGTCAACACCGTCAGCGGCATCAAGACCATCCGCGCCAACTCGTGGGAGGGACGCGCCGGCGTCTACCTGGAATTCGAGCTGTCGACGAACATGGACAAGGCCATGCAGGACTTGCGCGACAAGGTGGCCCTGGTGCGCCCGCGCTTCCCGAAAGAAGCCAAGGACCCGTTCATCGCCCGCGCCGAAGGCGACAACGAGCGCCCCATCGCCACCATCGTGCTCACAGCCACCGGGCATGACCTGCGCGCGCTGTCGACCATGACGGAGCAAATCATCAGCAAGCGCTTCCAGGGCGTGGCCGGCGTGGGGCAAGTCAAGCTGCGCGGCTTGCGCGCGCGCCAGATCCTCATCAGCATGAAGCCGATCGAGCTCAATGCCCAGGGCATCGGCGTCGATGAAGTGATCCGCGCCATCCAGGCCACGAATACCAATCTGCCGGCCGGCTCCATCAGCCATGGCGCGGCCGAGCAGCTGGTGCGCGTGGAAGGCAAGATCAAGGATGCGCGCGAATTCGGCAAGATCATCGTCGCGCGCCGCGCCATCGGCCCCGTCTACCTGGACCAGGTAGCCACCGTCGTCGATGGCGAGCAGGAAGAACTGTCGATCTCGCGCATGAACGGCCAGCAGGCCGTGACGATGGAAATCACCAAGGTGCAGGACGCCAACGTGGTGGAAGTAGGCACCGGCATCCTGAAAGTGGCGGCCGACCTGCAAAAGACCCTGCCACCCGATATCACCCTGCGCGTGCTCGACGACGAATCGGAACGCGTGCAAAGCCAGCTCAATAACGTCAAGCGCACCATCATTGAAGGCGCCGTGCTGACCATGGTGATCGTCTTCCTGTTCCTGCATTCGTGGCGCTCGACCATCATCACGGGATTGACCCTGCCGATTTCCGTACTGGCCAGCTTCATCGCCATGAAGGCCTTCGGCTTTACGCTGAACTTTTTGACCCTGATGGCGCTGTCCCTGTGCATCGGCCTCTTGATCGATGACGCCATCGTCGTGCGCGAAAACATCGTGCGCCACCTGGGCATGGGCAAGAACCACTACAAGGCGGCCAACGACGGCACCAATGAAATCGGCCTGGCCGTGATGGCCACCACGTTCGCCATCGTCGCCGTGTTCGTGCCCGTCGCCTTCATGGACGGCATCATCGGCCGCTTCTTCCTGCAGTTCGGCATCACCGTGGCCGTCGCCGTTCTCGTGTCGCTGTTCGTCAGCTTCACGCTCGACCCCATGCTGTCGTCCGTCTGGCGCGACCCCGTCAAGGACCGCTTCAAGTACGTGCCGTGGCTGGGCCGCTTCATGGCCTGGATCGAGACGGGCATCGACCGCCTGCACGTCTGGTATGGCAAGGTGCTGGCTCTGGCCCTGCGCTGGCGCAAGACGACCCTGGCCACGGCCGTGGCGCTGTTCGCGGGCAGCCTGATGCTCGTGCCCATGATCGGCGGCGAGATGTTCCCCGAGACGGACCAGGGCTGGGTCAACCTGCGCTTCAAGACGCCCGTCGGCTCCAGCCTCGAATACACGGATAGCAAAGTGCGCCAGATCGAAACGGCCCTGAAGGAATTCCCCGAGATCGACAGCCTGGTGGCCAATATCGGCACGCCCGATGGCCGCAACGCGGCCGAGGTGAACCTGAAGCTGACCGACATCAAGACGCACAAGCGCCGCTCGCAGCAGGAACTGGAAAAACTGATCCGCGAACGCCTGGCGCCGATTGCCGGCATCACCCTGTCCGTCGGCCAGCGTCCCATCTTCATCGCCATCCTCGGCACGGACGAAGGCAAGCTCGATGCGGTGGCGCACACGCTGATGGACAAGATGCGCAACATCAAGGGCCTGGCCGACATGGAATACAGCCAGGAAGGCGCCAATCCGTCGACCACCGTGAAGATCAATAACGAACTGGCCAGCGACCTGGGATTGTCGGTGCAGCAGATCGGCAATGCCCTGCGGCCTTTCGTGGCGGGCGACACGGTCAGCCACTGGCTGGCATCCGACGGACAAAACTACGACGTCAACGTGCAGCTGCCCAAATCGGGCCGGCAGAAGGTGGCCGACCTGGCCGACCTGTCGCTGGCCTCGAGCAAGCTTGACGCGAACGGCAAGCCCGTCATGATACCGCTGCGCCAGGTGGTCGACTTCGTGCCGTCATCGAGCCCGCAAGTGCTCAAACGCCAGGCCTTGCAGCGCCGCGTCGCCATCTATGCGGGCACGCAGGGCCGTCCCGCCGGCGACGTCGACGCCGATGTGCAAAAGGCGATGCAATCGATCGACCTGCCGCCGGGCGTGCGCTTCGACGTGGCCGGCAATGCGCAGCAGATGGCCGAAACCATGGGCGGCGCGATGATGGCGCTGGGGATCGCCGTGATCTTCATCTACCTGGTGCTGGCCTCGCAATTCGGCAGCTTTTTGCAGCCGATCGCCATCATGGTGTCCTTGCCACTCTCCTTGATCGGCGTGCTGGCTGCATTGCTCATTACGGGCAGCACCTTGAACATCTTCTCCGTGATCGGCTTCATCATGCTCATGGGCCTGGTCACCAAGAATGCGATTCTGCTGGTCGACTTCACCAACCAGCGCCAGCGCGAAGGCCTGGGGCAATTCGAGGCGCTGATGGAAGCGGGGCAAGTGCGGCTGCGCCCCATCCTGATGACGACCCTGGCGATGGTCTTCGGCATGCTGCCGATGGCCATCGGCATGGGCGACGGCGGCGAATCGCAGGCGCCGATGGGCCGCGCCGTCATCGGCGGCGTGATCACCTCGACCTTGCTGACCCTGGTGGTGGTGCCCGTCGCCTACACCTATCTCGATAGCCTGGGCAAGCGCGCCGCGCGCTTCTTTGGCGGCGGCGAGCATGCCCACGCCGATGCCGACGACACCAAGGCACACGCCCACTGATCCACCGGTCGCCTTCACCGTCCCCGCATTGGCGGGGACGACGCGGCGGCTTCCTGAAGAGAGCTTCAGTTGACCAAAGCTGCCCCACTGGCTAGACTGTCCCACGTTATCAATGATATGGAGTGACTCGTGGGTGCTTGTTCCAGTGACAGTAGTCGATTGACCATCGGCGATCGGCCTTAGGCAAGACGCGCGCATTCCGCCCGCCTTGCCCTCGGCAAGGTGCGGTTTTACCAGCGGCAGTACTCTCTCGCCGCCACTTCCCCCTCATCGTTCCACCGTTGTCGTCTGCTGCCCCAATCCGGGCGGATAGTCTTCGCCTTGTGCACTCGCCTGTTCCTCCCAAGCCGGGAGAAATAATGGTGGTATTTGACTTTGCGCTGCGCGTTGCCGCGGCATTGACCCTGGGCGCCATGATCGGCGCCGAACGCCAGCTGCGCCAGCGCATGGCGGGCCTGCGCACGAACGCGCTGGTATCCGTCGGCGCCTCGCTGTTCGTGATGGTTTCCGTGCTCGAAGGCGATGCCTCTGGCCACATGCGCATCGCCGCGCAGGTGGTGTCGGGCATCGGCTTTCTGGGCGCCGGCGTCATCATGCGCGAAGGCATGACGGTGCGGGGATTGAACACGGCCGCCACCCTGTGGTGCTCGGCCGCCATCGGCATCCTGTGCGGCCTGGGGTTTGCGCTGGAAGCGGCGATCGGCACGGGTTTCGTGCTGATCGCCAACCTCGTGCTGCGCCACCTGGCGCAGCGCATCAACGCGCACGGCAGCGAAGCGGGCATCGAGACGGAAAGCATCTACCGCGTGACGGCCGTATGCGAGGCGGAGCAGGAAGTCCAGGTGCGCAAGCTGATGCTGCGTTTGATCAGCGGCATGCCGGCCCTGATGCTGCAATCCTTGCACAGCGAGGATGCCGCGCACGCGGGGCGCATCGAAGTGCGGGCCGACTTGCTCACGCCCCTGTCCAGCCTGGGATTGCTGGAGCAGATCGTCAGCCAGGTGAGCCTGGAAGGCAGCGTCTCGGCCGTGCGCTGGGCGCTGGTGAACAACGCGGAATTTGTCGCTGAGCGAGGTGTGTGATGAAAAAGTTCTTCCTTTGGTTTGCCAAACGTGGGCCGGCTGTCGCCACCTACCGCCTGACCGTCACCTGCCCCGCGGCGCAAGCCGACCATGTCGTGCGCCTGCTGTTGGCCGAACTGAAAGGCGCGGGCCTGGCGCCGTCGCAAATGCTGCGCAGCTGGGACGAGGCCAGGCAGGTGGTGCAGCTGATCGCCACGGTGCTGTGCCAGGCCGTGCAGCGCGCCGTGCTGGTGCGCTTCGTCAACCGCGCGGGCGCCTGGCCGCAAGTGCGGCAAGTGCGCTGGGAAGGCGTCGCACCGTCAATCTGACGCCGGCAGGCGCATGAGGAACAGCGCGCCGCCTTGCGGGCGGTTCTGCGCCTCGATACTGCCGCCGTACGCGTGCACGATGGCTTGCGACAGGGCCAGGCCCAGGCCGAAACCGGGCGCCTCGCCCGCGCGCGCCTGGGCGCCACGGTAAAAGCGCTCGAACAGATGCGGCAAGTCTTCCACGCCGATGCCCGGGCCCGCGTCCGCCACGCCGACGAGCGCATGCGCGCCATCGCGCGCCACATGCACGGCGATGACGCTGTCGGGCGGCGAAAACTTGACGGCGTTATCGAGCAGATTGGCCAGCACCAGATCCACGGGACCGGCCGCCACCCGCGCCTGCACGGCCACATTGTCATCGAAGATGATGCGGATGCCGCGCTGCGCCGCCGCCTTTTCCAGGCGCTGCGCGGCCGCGCGCACGAGGGGATTGAGCCCGATGGTTTCCACGGCATTGCGTTCCTGGCCCACGTCCAGGCGCGTGAGCATCAACAGTTCTTCCACCAGGGTCGTCAGTCGCTGCACTTCATCGAGGCAGGATGCCAGCGCATCGACATATTCGGGCGCTTCGCGCGGGCGGCGCAGGGTGATTTCAATTTCCGTGCGCAGGCGCGACAGGGGCGAGCGCAATTCATGCGAGGCGTCGGCCGTGAAGCGGCGCTGCGCATCGTAGCCGTCCTCCAGGCGGTCCAGCATGGCGTTCAGGGTGTCGACCAGGCGGCCGATCTCGTCCTGCGTGCCGGGATGGGGCAGGCGCTGGTGCAGGCTGGCTTCGCCGATCGAATGGGCCTGGTCCACCACATCGTCGATGGCGCCCAGCACGCGGCGCGTGAGCATTTCGCCGGCCAGCCCCACGGCCGCCAGCAAGGCCAGCGCCATGGCGCCAAACAGCACGGTGGCCGCGGCCAGCACGTGGTTGGTGTCGTCGAGCGAGCCGGCCACCTGCACCGCCAGGCCCGCGCCGGACGAGGGCACGGGGATCGACACCATGCGCAGCGGCTCTTCGCCGAACTTGGGCAGGGTCTCGAAGACGGTTTCGCCGGCCGCCAGGCGCGCCAGCAGGGCGGACGGCGCCGGCAGCTGCGCCGCTTCCAGATTGCGGCTGCGCGCCAGCACGCGGCCTTCGCCATCGATGATCTGCACCAGGCGGTCGAGCCGTGTCAACGACGGCGGCGCCAGTCCCGGCGCCACCTCGTGCACCTGCACGGGCTGGCGCGGCGCGGCCGGCAGCATGGCCATTTCCGTTTCGCCCAGCGCCAGCAGGGCCGCATCGAGCTGGCCATGCACGGCGCGCGACAGGCCCCAGTAGCCGGCCAGCGCCGTGCAGGCGACGATGGCGAGGATGACGGCCAGGTGCACCAGCAGCAGGCGTTTGCGAAAGCTAGCCACCGTTGTTTTCCGCCAGACGGAAACCGCGTCCGCGCACCGTGTGGATCAAAGGCGGCAAACCCGGCGCATCCACTTTTCCCCGCAGGTTGCGCACGTGGACGTCGATCAGATTATCGATGCCGATCAGGTCCGCCTGCCATATCTGCTCGGCCAGGCGCGCGCGGCTGACCACCTCGCCCGCCTGGCGCAGCAGGATCAACAGAATCGCGTATTCCTTGGGAGTGAGCACCAGAGACGCGCCGGCGCGCGTGGCCTGATGGCTGACGGGATCGAGCGTCAAATCGGCCAGCGCCAGCACCAGCGGGCGGCTGATGTCGGAGCGGCGCAGCAAGGCGCGGATGCGCGCCAGCAGCTCCTCGAATTCGAACGGTTTGGTCAGGTAATCGTCGGCGCCCGTATTCAGGCCCGCCACCCGGTCGGCCGTGGCGTCGCGCGCCGTGAGCATCAGCACGGGCGTCTGGATGCCGCGCGCGCGCAAGTCGCGGCAAAAATCGATGCCCTGCTTGCCCGGCAACATCCAGTCCAGCACGATCGCATCGTAGTCGACGGCGTAGCTTTCATCTTCGCCCTCTTCCGCGCTGTGCGCCACGTCAACGATAAAACCTTCTTCCTGCAAGCCGCGGGCCAGCAGGCGCGCCGCCTTGCGGTCGTCTTCCACCAGGAGGATTCTCATGCCTGCCTTTCGCGTCGCGCCTTGTTTTCCATGTTGGCATTTTACCGCGCCGCACCGCGCACGCACCGAACCTGAAGAATGATTCAGGCATTCTTGGGCGCTTCTTCAGGAGCACATTGCTATGCTTTCCCGGCGCTGTAGTGACACTGTGACGCTGCTTGCACTCCCCTCTGACCGCCCGCCTGGGCACGGCATCCACGCATGCCCCATCACCATCAATAACAAGGAAACACGGGATGAACACGACCACCCGCAACGCCCTGGGCGCCAGCTGCGCCCTCGCTCTCGCCTGTTCGGCCCTGGCCGGCTGCGCCAAGCCGACGCCGGCAGCCACGCCTCCCGCCCAATCGATGCACCTGGACGACGGCAGCATTGCCGTCGACAAGATGTCGCCGCTGCGCCAGCGCCTGCAGATCGCCGCCGTGCAGGAACAGGACATCGCCACGCAGACGCAGGCGCCGGGCAGCATCGAGGCGATGCCGGAAAAACTGGTAAAACTCACGCCGCCGCTGGCAGGCCGGATCACGCGCTTGCAGCGCGCGCTGGGCGACAGCGTGAAGGCGGGCGACCCGCTGTTCACGCTCGATTCGGCGGAACTGAGCGCCGCCTACGCGGACGACAGCAAGGCCAAGTCCATCCTGCTGCAGGCGCGCCAGGAACTCGAGCGCCAGAAGACCCTGTTCGAGGCGGAAATCGCCGCGCGCAAGGAGTACGAAGCGGCCCAGGCGGCCTACGACCAGGCCGGCAGCGACGCCCGGGCCAGCGCCGACAAGCTGGCCCAGTACGGCGCCGGCGCCGGCGGTGCGCGCCGCGACTATGTCTTGCGTTCACCGATCGCCGGCACCGTGATCGCCATGGAAGGCGCCCAGGGCGGCTACTGGAACGATATCAACGCGCCCGTCATGACGGTGGCAGACCTCTCCACCGTGTGGCTGTCGGCCAACGTGGCCGAGCGGGACCTGGCGCAGGTGGCCGTGGGACAAACGGCCAGCATCTCCGTCGACGCCTGGCCCGGCAAGGCTTTCGAGGGCAAGGTCGCCTATGTGGGCGCCGTGCTCGATCCCGAAACGCGCACGGTGAAGGTGCGCGTGGCCATCGACAACCGCGCCGGCGCCTTCAAGCCTGGCATGTTCGCCCACGCGGGATTTGCCGGCGCTTCCCGCCGCGCCCTCCTCGTACCCGCGTCCGCCGTGCTGCAAAGCGGGCCATCGACGCGCGTGATGGTGGAGCGCAGCCCGCTGCGTTTCGAACCGCGCACGGTGCAGGTGGGCGCCAGCCATGAAGACCAGGTGGAAATCGTCTCGGGCTTGCGCGCGGGTGAACGCATCGTCGTCAAGGAAGGAGTGCTGCTCAATGATTGACCGTTTCATCGCCACCTGCTGCCAGCGGCGCGGCATCGTCTGGCTCGTGCTGCTGTTCGTCGCCGCCTACGGCGTCTATTGCTGGAAGCAGCTGCCCATCGAAGCCTATCCCGACATCGCCGACGTCACCTCGCAAATCGTCACGCAGGTGCCGGGCCTGGGCGCCGAAGAAATCGAGCAGCAGATCACCATTCCCCTCGAGCGCGCCCTGCTCGGTACTCCGGGCATGCACGTGCTGCGCACGCGCAGCCTGTTCGCGCTGTCCTTGATCACGGTCGTGTTCGAGGATGGCAGCGACGGCTACTTCACGCGCGAGCGGCTGCAGGAGCGCTTGGCCAGCGTGAACCTGCCCTACGATGCCAAGCCGGGGCTCGATCCCTATACCTCGCCCACGGGCGAGATCTACCGCTATACGCTGGAGTCGACAACACGCTCGCTGCGCGAACTGTCCGAGCTGCAGTTCTGGACCGTGATCCCGCGCCTGCAGCAGGTGCGCGGCGTGGCGGACGTCAGCAATTTCGGCGGCCTGACGACGCAGTTCATGCTGGAACTCGATCCCGCAAAGCTGGACAGCTACGGCTTCTCGCTGGCGCAGGTCAAGGACGCCATCAATGCCAACAACATCAGCGGCGGCGGCAGCGTGATCGACCGCGGCCAGCAATCGTACGTGGTGCGCGGCGTGGGCTTGCTCCATTCGCTGGACGACATGGGCAACGTCGTCGTCAGCAGCAGGGATGGCGTGCCCGTGCTGGTGAAGGACCTGGGCAAGCTCGCTTACGGCAACGTGGAGCGGCGCGGCATCCTGGGCAAGGACGACAACCCCGACACCATCGAAGGCATCACCCTGCTGCTCAAGGATTTCAATCCGTCCGAAGCGCTGGCCGGCATCCATGCGGCCGTGGACGACTTGAACGCCAACGTGCTGCCGAAGGACGTCAAGGTCGTGCCCTACCTGGACCGCAGCTCGCTGATCGACGCTACCCTGCACACGGTGGGATTTACCCTGGGCGAAGGCATGCTGCTCGTCGCGCTCGTGCTGCTGCTGTACCTGGGCAGCCCGCGCGCGGCCGCCATCGTCGCGCTGACGATCCCGCTGGCCCTGCTGATCGCCTTCATCTTCATGCACCATTTTAAGATTCCCGCCAACTTGCTGTCCTTGGGCGCGATCGACTTCGGCATCCTCGTCGACGGTTCCGTCGTAGTGCTGGAGAACATGCTGCGCCGCCGCGAACGGGATCAGGAGCGGCCCCTCACCCTGCAGGACGCCATCGACGCGACCCTGCAGGTGGCGCGCCCCATCATGTTCGGCATGGCCGTCATCATCGCCGCCTATCTGCCCCTGTTCGCCTTCCAGCGCATCGAATACAAGCTGTTCTCACCGATGGCGTATGCGGTGGGCGCAGCGCTCGTGGGTGCGCTCGTGGTGGCGCTGGTGCTGATCCCGGGCCTGGCCTGGCTGGCCTTGCGCAAGCCGCGCCGTACCTTCCACAACCGCGCGCTGGACACGCTGGCGGGCGCGTATGGCCGCTTCCTCGATCGCATGGTGGGCAGCAAGCGCTGGGTGGCGATGGTGTGCGCAGGATCGCTCGCAGCGCTTGCCATCCTGGGCGGCAGCATCGGGCGCGACTTTTTACCGTACCTCGATGAGGGCTCCTTGTGGCTGCAGGTGCAGATGCCGCCCGGGATCACCCTCGACAAGGCGTCCGAAATGGCCAGCGAACTGCGGCGCGCCGCGCTGGAATTCCCGGAAGTGTCGACCATCGTCACGCAAACGGGACGCAACGACGACGGCACCGATTACTGGACGCCGTCGCACATCGAGGCGAGCGTAGGACTGCATCCGTACAAAAGCTGGAAGTCGGGCATGAGCAAGCAGCAGCTGATCGCGAAAATGAATGCACGCTTCGCCCGCATGCCTGGCATCACCGTGGCCTTCATGCAGCCGATGATCGATGGCGTGCAGGATAAATTGTCGGGCGCGCACAGCGACCTGACGGTGAAAATCTTCGGCAACGATCTCGATGAAGTGCGCGCCATCGCCGGCAAGGTGGCCAATGTCCTGAAGACTGTCCACGGCGCCTCCGACGTGGCCGTGGACGTGGAGCCGCCCTTGCCCAACCTGAAGGTGGAACTGGACCGCGCCAAGGCGGCGCGCTACGGCATCAATGCGGCCGACGTGGCCGACCTGATTTCCACCGGCATCGGCGGCGCGCCCATCGGCCAGGTCTACGTGGGCGAGAAAAGCTATGACATCGCCGTGCGCTTTCCGCCCGCCACGCGTTCCAGCCCCGACGCCATCGCCAGCCTGAAGCTCGCGGCAGCCAACGGCGCGAAGATCCCGCTGGCGCAGGTGGCCACCATCAGCACCACCTCGGGCGAGAGCGTGATCGTGCGCGAAATGGGGCGGCGCCACATCATCGTGCGCCTCAATGCCCGCGGGCGCGACCTGGCCGGCTTCCTGGCCGAAGCGCGCCCGCTGGTGGCGCAAGCCGTGGCAGGCGAGCACCAGCGCATCAGCGTCGAATGGGGCGGCCAGTTCGAAAACCTGCAGCGCGCGCAAAGCCGTTTGGCCCTGATCCTGCCGATGACCCTGGGCGCCATGTTCCTGCTGCTGTTTGGCCAGTTCCGCAACCTGCGCCAGCCCGCGCTGGTCTTACTGGCCGTGCCGCTGGCCATGCTGGGCGGCCTGGCCGCGCTGCACCTGCGCGGCATGACCTTGAATGTGTCGAGCGCCGTCGGCTTCATCGCCCTGTTCGGTGTGGCCGTCCTGAATGCCGTCCTGATGCTGGCGCAAATCAACCGCTTGCGCACCGACGAGGGCAAGAGCTTGCGCGACGCCGTGCTCGAAGGCGCGCGCGACCGCATGCGTCCCGTGCTGATGACGGCCACAGTGGCCGCCCTGGGCCTGACGCCGGCCATGCTGGCGACGGGTCTGGGCAGCGACGTGCAGCGCCCGCTGGCCACCGTCGTCGTGGGCGGCCTGGTGACGGCGACGGCACTGACCTTGTTGCTGTTGCCGGCCCTGTATTACCTGATCGAGGCGTACCTGCAAAAACGCCAGACGCATACCGAAGGAGAACCCCATGACGCGTTTTAATGTACTGCTGGCGGCTTGGCTGATCGCGCCAGGCGCCTTTGCCACGCCCTTGAGCTTTGACACTTACCTGTCCGCCGTGGAAAGCCACAGCCTGGAACTGCAGGCGCAGCAGGAAGGCATCGTCTCGGCCAAGGCCGGCATCGGCATCGCCGGCCTGCGTCCCGATCCCGAGCTCACTCTGGGCGCCACGCGCGAAACCGTGCGCAGCGCCGGGCACCGTCCCGTCACGTGGAACCCGGCCATCAGCATGGCCATCGAGACGGGCGGCAAGCGCGCCGCGCGCTTGAAGGCCGCGCACAGCAATGTCGCGCTGGCCGAGGAAACGGTGGCCGGCTTCAAGAGCGATCTGTATGGCACGGCCGCCGCCGCGTTCACGGAAGCGTGCCGCACGCGCGACGTCCTCGCGCGCAAGGAGCAGACCATGGCGGCCCTGTCGAAAGTGGTCGAGGCGAACGCCGTGCGGCGCAAGGCGGGCGACGTGGGCGGCATCGAGCTGCTGCAGTCGCGCGTGGAGCGCGACCAGTTCCAGGCCGAGCTGGCGCAGGCGCGCAACGAGGCGGACAGCGCCATGTTGAATTTGTCGCCGCCCCTGGGCCGCCAGTTCGACGCGCTGTTTCCGGACGCGCAGCTGGCCTGCGACTTCGCCGCATTTGAGGACAAGGATGCCAGGGTGCTGCTGCCGCAAGCGCTCGGCGCCCGCAGCGACGTGCGCATCGCCCGCGCCACCGTGGACAATCTGCGCGACGGCGCGGCCCTCGTGCGCGCCAACCGCGCCGTCGATCCGACCGTCACCTTGGGCCTGGCCGCCGCGCGCGGCTACCATGACGGCTTTGACGCCAGCGGCAATCCCGTCGATGGTTCGCCTCGCTCGCGCGCCCTGTCCATCTCGCTGGCCATCCCCATTCCCCTGTCCCGGCGCGACAAGGGCGACATCGTGCAGGCGGAATCAAGTGTCACGCAGGCGATGCTGGCCTTGCGCCAGGCGGAACTGACGGCGGAAACGCAGGTGCGCACGGCGCAGCGGCAGCTGCGTGCGGCGCAGGACAGGCTGGCGCGCTACCGCGACGGCGTGCTGGTCGATGCGCAAAAGGTGGTCGATGGCATGCGCCTGTCCTACTTCAGTGGCAATGCTTCGCTGCTGGAATGGCTGGCGGCGCAGCGTTCGGCCGATGAGGCCTACCAGGGCTATGTGCAGGCGCGCGCCGATGCGGCCATCGCCAGCACGCAGCTGCAACTGGCGATCGGCCAGCGGCCGAGCTTGTAGCGGGGAGAAAGTAGAACGAGGAGTTACCGGCGCGGCGATGATGCCGCACCGGTCGTCAAGCACGGGGAATTACTGGGGCTGGGCTGGCGCGTCGGTAGCGTCGTCCGCATCGTCCGCTTCGGGCTCTTCACCCTCGGCACCCTCTTCGCCATCGGCCGGCTTCGGATTGTTCTTCGCTTCCAGCTTGCGCCTGGCTTTTTCCTCGGCTTTCTTCTTCTTTTCCAGCTCTTTTTGCCGTTTTTCGTATTGGAAATTTGTCTTGGCCATTTACTACCTCTTTAGTTTTTAGATGTTACAGATAAGCATATAAGGCACATTATGACGTAGTTGGAGCAAACACCAAATGTTTAGCCGCGTGGATGATGCTGCGCATGCAGCAGTTTCAGCCGTTCGCGGGCCACATGCGTGTAAATCTGCGTGGTGGAAATATCGGAGTGCCCCAGTAACAATTGCACAACACGCAAGTCCGCGCCATGGTTGAGCAAATGGGTGGCGAACGCGTGGCGCAGGGTGTGCGGCGACAGCGGCGCCGTGATGCCGGCGCTCAGCGCATGTTTCTTGATGATGACCCAGAACATTTGCCGCGTCATGGCGCCCCCGCGCCGCGTGACGAACAGCGCGTCGTCCATTTGCCCGTCGAGGATGATGCCGCGCGCCTCCTTCAGGTAGCGCTCGATCCACAGCCGCGCCTGTTCACCGAACGGCACCAGCCGCGTCTTGCTGCCCTTGCCCGTGATGCGCAGCACGCCATCGTTGAGGCTCAGTTCCACGGATTTCAAGTCCACCAGTTCCGACACGCGCAAGCCGCTCGCATACATGAGTTCGAGCATGGTGCGCTCGCGCAGGCCCAGCGGCGTGCTCACGTCGGGCGCTGACAGCAAGGCTTCCACCTGCGCTTCGCTCAGGGTATGCACGAAGCGCGCGGGCTGCTTGGCCGAGACCATCTTCAGACACGGGTCGGCGGCGATATGCTTGTGCCGCAGGGCCAGCTGGTAAAACCGCTTGAGCACGGACAGGCGCCGGTTCGACGACGTGGCCTTGCTCTCGTCGTGGCGGGCAGCGAAATACGCCTCGATGTCGGCCGTGGAGACTTCGTACAGGCCCTCGCGCCCGGGCCGCGCCACTTCCAGCCAGCGCGCAAACAGCCGCATGTCGCGCCGGTAGGCGTCCAACGAGTTTTTCGACAGGCCGTCTTCCAGCCACAGGCTGTCGCAGAATTCATCGATCAGGGTAGCGTTGTCGGGCGCCAGCAGGCTGTTCATCATAGGTAAGCCGCCACGCCTTCATGCGCCAGCAGCCAGCGCTTGACGCCCAGGTGGAAACCCGTCGCATCGTCATGGTGGGCAAAGCCGCCCAGGCCGCCAGCGGCCGTGACCCGGTGGCAGGGGATCACCACGGGAAACCAGTTGGCGCCGCAGGCCTGCCCCACGGCGCGCGGTGCCGAGCCGATCAGGCGCGCCACGTCGCCATACGTGCGCACCTGGCCGCGCGCAATGCCGCTGATCGCCGTCCACACCCGTTGCTGATAGGCGCTGCCCGAAGCGGCCAGCGGCAGGTCGAAGACATAATCGGGGTCGCGGAAATAGCGCGCCAGTTGCTGGCAGGCCCGCTCGGAGACGGCATCCTGCGCGTCTTTTTCCGCAAAGTGCGGTGGCAGATACACCAGTTCGCATACCTGGCCATTCTGCGCGCGCACGCCCATGGCGCCGAATGGCGCGGCCACGATGGCGCTGAACAGTTCACTGCCCTGTTGTTTTTTCATCTGCTGATCATTATTCAAGTGTGGCATATATGCAACCTGCCGGCCCCGGAAACCGCGCCACGGGAATTATGCACCGACTTTGGGCGTGCCGGCGGACGTTTCCTGCGCACGAAAAAAAAGCGCACCAGTCGGTGCGCTTCAAATATTGCTTCACGTTCCCGGTCGTTTGGGTCCGCCGGTGCCGGCTTGTGGCCGCAGACAGCTATGACTCAACAACTTCTGTGAAACGTGTGTCTCCTCAATATATCCCCGGTATCAATACCGTTTTTATAGACCACTCCCCCACTAACCTTGTTACCAATTCTGTATTTCAGCCTTGCTACCGGGGCGCATATGCATATACGTGTTTCCCCTTGAGGCTGCCCATCATAGCGCATTTATTCGGCCGTATCGACTTTTTTTGCACCATGACGGGGACAACTGTTTTAGTTGTAAATTAAATTTGGCAGCCACAGCGAGATTTGTGGTACGTAGGTGATCAAGCCCAGGAAGGCCAGCATCGTCAGCAGCCACGGCATCACGGCCACGGTCAGCTCCGAAATGCCCATCTTGGTGATGCCGGACGCCACGTACAGGTTCAAGCCCACGGGCGGATGGCACATGCCCACTTCCATATTGACCACGATCAGGATACCGAAGTGCACGGGATCGATGCCCAGCTTCATGGCGACGGGGAACAGAATCGGCGCCATGATCAGCACGATGGACGACGGTTCCATGACGTTACCAGCCAACAACAGCAGCACGTTGACCACCAACAAGAAGCTGATCACGCCCAGGCCCTTGCCCGTAATCCACTCGGCCATCGCTTGCGGGATGTTTTCACTAGTCATCAGGAACGAGAACAGCACGGCATTCGTGATGATGTACAACAGCATCGCCGACATGGCGGCCGAATCGAGCAAGACCTTGCCCACTTGCTTGATCTTCAAGTCCTTGTAGACAAAGACGGCGATGATGAAGGCGTACACGGCAGCCATGGCGGCCGCTTCCGTCGGCGTGAAGGCGCCGGAATAAATGCCGCCCATGACGATGACGATCAAGAGCAGGCCCCAGGCGCTCTTCTTGAACGTGACGAAGCGCTCGCCCCAGCTGGCCTTTTTCATGCGCGGATAGTTGTGCTTGCGCGCCAAAAACCACGTCGTCAGGCCCAGCAGCATGGCCAGCATCATGCCGGGAATCACGCCTGCCATGAACAGCTTGCCCACCGAGGTATTCGTGCTGACGGAATACATCACCATCACGATCGACGGTGGAATCAAAATGCCCAGCGCGCCCGAGGTGGTGATGACGCCGGCGCCGAAACCGCGCGGATAGCCCTGCTTGACCATGGCCGGCAGGATGATGGAACCGATCGCTACGACGGTGGCGGGGCTGGAACCGGACACGGCCGCAAACAGCGCGCACGCCATCACGCCGGCCAGCGCCAGGCCGCCGTGCCAGTGGCCGACCATGGAGCTGGCGAAGTTGATCATGCGCCGCGCCACCCCGCCATGCGTGAGGAAGTTGCCGGCCAAAATGAAGAAGGGGATGGCCATGATCTCGAATTTCTCGATGCCCGTGAAAATCTTCAGGGCCACCGATTCGATGGGCACGCTGGTCATGGTAAACAGGAACGCCAGTACCGTCAGGCCCAGCGAAATGGAAATCGGCATGCCGGTCAGCATCAGCGCCAGCAGCAACACAAAAATGATCAGCGCGTTCATGCCTTGGCTCCTTTTTCTTCAGCCGTCAGTTCGTCTTCCAGCCCCTCGACGTGCGAGTGGTCGTGTTTCGGCAAGGCGCCCGTCTTGATGAAATGCACCATCACTTGCAGGAAGCGGAAGCACATCAGGTAGGAACCAAGCGGCACGGCCAGGTAGACCAGCCACATCGGCACTTCCATGTCGGCCGAAGTCTGGTCCGTGTGGCCGATCGACCACACGAAGCTGGCGCCCAGGGTCCCGACGATGCCCGTAAACAGGGCACCGGCAGCCAGGCCGAAGACGATGAAACGGTCGCGCCAGCGCGGGTTCATGCGGTTGATCAGCACATCGACGCCCACGTGGATGCCCGTGCGCACACCATATGCGGCGCCGAACTTGGCCATCCAGACGAACATGTAGATGCACAGTTCCTGGGCCCAGCTGGTATTGATTTGAATCAGGAAGTCTTGCAGGCCCGGTATCGGCAGGCCCGCCAGGTAGCGGTGCACGACCGCGACGAAGATGATGAAGGTGGCCGCGCCCATCAGGGTCGCGATCAGCCACTCTTCCAGGTGATCCAGAAATTTCATGGTGGACTTTCAAAGAATGCGGGTACGCTGGCACCCGCGCAGGACGCGCAGGTGCCGTTGCTACAGAAAGACAGGGATGCCCCTGACAGCCGCGCCGGGTGGCGTGGCCAGCGCGATTACTTCGCGCTTTCCTTGTTGATGGCCGAGATCAGATCCTTGCCGATGCGCGCTTCCATGGCCTTCTGCACGGGCGCCAGCGCCTTGCGCCACTCGGCCTGTTCCTGCACCGTCAGGGTATAGATCTGCGTCTTGCCCGCTTTCTTGATGGCCTCGAGGGCCTGGTCGTTGTCGCGCTGGGCGATGGCTTTTTCAAACGTCGTCGCCTCGCGCATGGCTTTTTCCAGCTGGCCGCGGATATCGGGCGGCAAGCCATCCCAGAATTTCTTGTTGACGATGACGGCATAGCCCAGGTAGCCGTGGTTCGACACGGTCACGTGCTTTTGCACTTCATGCATCTTTTGCGTGTACATATTCGATGGCGGATTTTCCGTGCCGTCGACCACGCCCGTCTGCAGCGCCTGATACACTTCCGAGAAGGCCAGCACTTGCGGATTGGCGCCCAGCGCGCGCATCTGCGCGTCGAGTACCTTCGACGACTGGATGCGCATTTTCAGGCCCTTGAAGTCGGCCGGCATGTGCAGCGGCTTGTTGGCCGACATCACCTTGAAACCGTTGTCCCAGTAAGCCAAGCCCGTGATACCCTTGGGTTCGAGTTTTTTCAGCAGGCTCTTGCCGATTTCACCTTCGGTGACGTTGTACAGCGCCGTCTTGGTCGGGAAGATGTAGGGCAGGTCGAACGCTTCGAATTCCTTCACGCCCAGCGGGCCGAACTTGGCCAGCGACGGTGCCAGCATCTGCACGGCGCCCAGCTGCAGCGCTTCGAGTTCTTCCTTGTCCTTGTACAGCTGGCTGTTCGGGTACAGTTCGACCTTGACCTTGCCATTCGTGGCTTTTTCGGCCAGCTGCTTGAAGCGTTCGGCGGCCTGGCCTTTCGGCGTGTCGGTGGCCACGACGTGGCTGAACTTGATGACGATGGGGGCTTGCGCGTAAGCGTGGACGCCGGCGGTGGCGCCAATGGCCGCGCACAGCGCGACGAACATGGTTTTCATCTGCATTTTTGTCTCCTGAGTGGTTTTTAAAAAACTTTATTATTTGTCTACTTCAATATTGTGCCAAAGAAACTGCTTCGGCTATTGTGGTTAACCACAATAGCCGGTTCCCGATAAGCCGCTACCCTGCCAGCCATGCCAACTCCCCCCACCCTTGCGCGCCGCTTCAAGCTATCGAGCCCGATGCGCTGGCTGCTGCCCGTCATCCTGCTGCTGCTGTTCCTGTCTATCCTGTTCTGGCTGCCCTGGCAGGCGCGCCAGATGGAAAGCAACGAACGCCAGGAGCAACTGATCGCCGACACGCTGTGGGTGGAGCAGACCATCCGCTTCCAGCTGGCGCGCAACGAGGAAAGCCTGTTCAACCTGGGCGTGGACATCGCCAGCAGCTCCCTGTCGGCGGAAAAAGTGCACGAACGACTGCAGCAGATGTTGCGCAATGGCCGCGAATTGCAGCGCGTGCTGTGGCTCGACACCAGCGGCAAGGTGCTGGCCACCAGCGACAACAGCCTGCCGCACGCGCTGTCGTTTTCTCCGGCCTCGCTGACGGCGGCCGACAATGCGCGCCGATTGCACCGGGGCCAGTATGCCCAGCCTTCGCAGCAGACGGGCTTTCCCGACGCGCCGCCGGGCGCCATGCTGATGGATTACCACCAGCCCCTGTTCGATGGCCAGCGCTACGTGGGCAGCCTGGTGGCCACCTACCAGATCAGCAGCCTGCTCGATGAAATGGTGCCATGGTGGTTCGCCCAGGATAACCAGATTTCGCTGATCGACCGCGACGACAAGGTACTGGCGCGGCGCGCAGCCGCCGGCCCCGGACACGGCGTGTACACGCACAAGCGCGCGCTCGACGTGCCCGGCGCCAGCATCACCCTGTTTACCGACAGCGTGAAAAGCCAGCCCAAGCTGTTGCCCAATTTGCTGGTCGGCTCCGTCATCGCCCTGTCGCTGGGTTTGCTGTGGAGCTTGCTGGCCCTGTGGCGGCATATTTCGCGCCGCCTGGTGGCCGAAGGCGCGCTGCGCCAGCAGATGCTGTTTCGCACGGCGATGGAAAACTCGCTGGTGACGGGCATGCGCGCGCGCGATCTGGAAGGCAGGGTCACCTACGTCAATCCCGCGTTTTGCCAGATCGTCGGCTATCCGCCCGAGGAGATCCTCGGGCGCCTGCCGCCCATGCCCTACTGGGTGCCAGAAGCGCTGGAGGAATACCAGCAGCGCTTCGTCAAGGCACTGGCCGGCAATCCCACGCCGCAGTTCGAAACCTATTTCCAGCGCCCGGACGGCACGCGGGTGCCCGTGCTGATCTTCGAGGCGCCCCTGGTGGACAAGAATGGCCAGCAGACGGGCTGGATGGGTTCCGTGCTCGACATCTCGGACCGCAAGCGCGTCGAAGAACTCAATCGCCAGCAGCAGGAAAAGCTGCAAACGAGTTCGCGCCTGGCCACCATGGGCGAGCTGGCGTCGATGCTGGCGCACGAATTGAACCAGCCGCTGGCGGCCATTTCCAGCTACACGACGGGCGCCCTGAATTTGATCCGCCGCGCCATCGACCATGACGCCCCCGTCGATCCGGGCACCTTGAAGCCGGCGCTGGAACAGGCCAGCGCGCAGGCGCAGCGGGCCGGCCAGATCATCCGCAGCGTGCACGATTTCGTGCGCAAGAGCGAGCCACAGCGCCAGGATATCGCCATCCGCACCCTGATCGACGGCATCCGCGCGCTGATCGACCTGCAGGCGCGCAAATACTATGTCACCATCCAGGAAGAGCTGCCGCCGGACCTGCCTCTGCTGCGCGCCGATCCCGTGATGATCGAGCAAGTGCTGCTGAACCTGACGCGCAACGCCATCGAGGCCATGCAGGATGCGGCGCCGGGACGGCGTATCATGCGCCTGCGGGCCAGCCACGACGCGCAGCAGGGCATGGTGACGGTGGACGTGATCGACCATGGCCATGGCATTCCCCAGGACGTGGCCGAGCGGCTGTTTTCGCCGTTTTTCTCGACCAAGTCCGAAGGCATGGGCATGGGCCTGAACATCTGCCGCACCGCCATCGAATTTCACGGCGGCGCGCTGACCTTCGGCGCCAACCCCGCTGGCGGTACGATCTTTACCTTCAGCGTGCCGGCCGCGCCAAGCGCGCCGCACTCGCATTAACTAATAACGCATAACGACAAGCCGGAGACCCCATGCTACACATCATCGACGACGAAGAGGTCGTACGCGACTCCCTGTCCTGGCTGGCCGCCTCGCGCAGCATCGAGGCGCGCAGCTACGCCAGCGCCCAGCAATTTCTCGATAGCCTCGATGGCAGCTTCGACGCCGCCGGCGACTGCGTGCTGCTCGACGTGCGCATGCCCGACATGAACGGCATCGCCATGTTCGACCAGCTGGTCAAGCGCGACCTGACGGCGCGCCTGCCCGTGATCTTCCTCACCGGCCACGGCGACGTGCCGATGGCCGTCGACAGCCTGAAACGGGGCGCCTTCGATTTCTTTGAAAAGCCGTTCAACGACAACGACCTGATGGACCGCGTGCAGCAAGGCCTGGCCAACTCGCGCCAGGCCGGCGAACTGGCCGCCGTGCACGCGCGCCTTGCCACCTTGTCGACACGCGAACGCGAAGTGCTGGACCTGATTTTGGCGGGCAAGATGAACAAGGTGGTGGCCGACAAGCTGGGCATCAGCATGCGCACCGTGGAAGTCCACCGCGCGCATATCTTCGACAAGATGCAGGTCAAGACGGCGGTGGAGCTGGCGGGGTTGTTGAAATGATGACGCTGATGTTGGATTACGCGGCGCTCGCGCGCCGCTAATCCAACCTACGTTCCAATATAGGCCGGCGTAGGTCGGCGTAGGTCGGCTTAGCGCGCAGCGCGTAAGCCGACACCACCACCATCACTCATCGTGATGTTCATGATGCTCGGCCGCCCCATGTTTCCAGTAACTGGCCACGTGCAGATGCTGCTTCGGCACCCCGGCATCAATGAAGTGCCCGCGCAAGCCCTGCACCTGCGCATGCTCGCACGCCACCCACACATAGCCGTCGCCATCCTGCGGCAAGGCGACCTGCGCCAGCGCTTCCAGCAGCAGCGGTCCCTTGCGGCCGTTGCGCGCCACCCAGCGCACGTCCAGTTGCGCCGCGCAATCGAGGGCGATCTGCTCGCCGTCTTCGACGATCTCGATCACGGCAATGGCCCGCGCCGTGGCCGGCAACTGCTCCAGGCGGCGGGCGATGGCCGGCAAGGCCGTCTGGTCGCCCACCAGCACATACCAGTCGAAGTCGAGCGGCACCAGCATCGAGCCGCGCGGGCCGCCCACGCCCAGGGTCTGACCGGGCGCGGCTTGCGCCGCCCAGCTGGCCGCGGGACCGTCGCCATGCAGCACGAAGTCGATTTCCAGCTCGCGCCGCGCGGCGTCGTAGCGGCGCGGCGTGTAGTTGCGGGCGATGGGGCGTGCGCCTTCCGCGTACTGGATGGGATTCGGCCCATTGCCCAGCACGGGGAACACGGGCGTGGTCTCGCCGGGTGCGGGGAAGAACAGTTTCACGTGGTCGTCGTGCGCCGGCGAGACAAAGCCATCGAGGTCGCCGCCCGCCAGGGTGATGCGGCGCATGTGCGGCGTGATCTGCTCGGTGCGCACGACGGTGAGCACGCGCAGTTTCAAGTCGTGCCGCACGCGCTCGATGGCGTGCGGGCGTGGTGTTGCAGGTGATGTAGTAGTCATTGGGTATCCTTGTAAAGTGGACTCAGTGGCCGTCGACGATGGCGTTCGCCGCCTGTTCCAGCACGGCGGAGACACGCTCGGCTTCCGCGTCGCTCCAATTGGTCTTGTTCAGCAGCAGCGCATGCTTCAAGGTATGCATGGCCTGGTGCACGCGCTCGGGCAAGGCCTTGCGCGCCTGGACGCGGGCAAACATGTCGAGGCGGGCCAGGATGCCGTCGACCTGGGCGCGGTTCTCGTCCAGATACGCGCGGCCCAGGTCCGTGATCGTGTAGAGCTTCTTGCCGCTGGCGCTTTCGGACGACGTCACGTGGTCCTGCTCTTCCAGCAGGGTCAAGGTCGGATACACGGCGCCCGGGCTGGGGGCGTACGCGCCGCCGCAACGCTCTTCGATGGCCTTGATGATTTCATAGCCGTGGCGGGGGCTGATTTCAATCAGCGCCAGCACGATCAGCGGCAAGTCGCCGCGGCCGAAGACGCGCTCGGCCCGCTCGCCGCGCCCACCGCGCCCGCCAGGACCACCGCCCATGCCGCCCATGCCATCACCGCGCTCGTCGAAGCCGCGCGGGCCGCGGCCATGCATGGAGTATTCGTGACGATGTTCACTATGGTGGTGGTGATGCTGGCCGCAATGGCCGTGATGATGATGGCCGCCGTGGCCGTGTTCTGCGTGGTGTGAGTTTCTCATGTTTTCTCTTTAAAGATATATCGTTAGTAGGTGTCGTCATTTTATAACGATATATCGATAAGTCAAGGAGAAATTTGTTATGCTCGTCTTTTCCAATCGACTAGCTCCTGCCATGCCCGACAAAACCGCCGTTGACAAAATGTACGTGAAAAATGCCACGGCCCTCGCCGTGCTCAATGACGGCGGCGAGCATGGGGCATTGCTGGCGCATTTGCCGGCCGAGCGGGTGGTACGGGAAGGTGACAATGCCGACTGGATCCTGCTGTTCGCGCGCAGCCGCGCGGAACTGGAACAGTTCCTGCCGGCGGCACAGGCGCGCCTGGCGCCGGGCGGCGCCCTCTGGGTGGCGTACCGCAAGGGCGGCGTGAAGGCGGGCAGCGACATCCACCGCGACGATATTCGCCTGTATGCGCAGGAATCAGGGCTCGACAGCGTGGCGATGGTCGCCATCGACGCCGGCTGGTCGGCGCTGCGCCTGAAGCAGGTGTAAGGACGGTCTAGGCGATGCCGTGCAAGGCCAGCGCCCATTCGACGTGTTCGCGCACGATGGCCGACGGGTGCTCGCGGCGCGACAGCAGGGCCGCGACGATATCGGCCTGGCCTTTGGCCTTGGCGGCCGCGTTGCCCATGCCGACGGCCAGGTTGCGCAGCCAGCGTTCGTGGCCGATGCGGCGGATCGCGCTGCCTTCCATGCGGCGGTTGAATTCCTCTTCCGTCCAGGCGAACAGCTCCACCATGCCGGCGCTGCCCAGGCTGTGGCGCTCGTCGAAGTCCGGCACGACGGCGCGCTGGGCGAACTTGTTCCACGGGCAGACGGTCTGGCAATCGTCGCAGCCATACACCTTGTTGCCGATCAGGGGCCGCATCTCGACGGGAATGGCGCCCTTCAATTCGATCGTCAGGTAAGAGATGCAGCGGCGCGCGTCGAGCTGGTACGGTCCCAGGATCGCTTGCGACGGGCACACAGTGATGCACGCCGAGCACTGGCCGCAGCGCGGCGTTTCCGGCGGGTCGACGGGCAGCGGCACGTCGATGAGGATCTCGCCGAGGAAAAAGAAGGAGCCGCCCTGGCGGTTGATCAGCAAGGTGTGCTTGCCGCGCCAGCCCAATCCCCCTTTTTGCGCCAGCTCGACTTCCATCACGGGCGCCGAATCGCTGAAGACGCGATAGCCGAAGTCGCCGATCTCGCCCTTGATGCGCTCGGCCAACTGCTGCAGGCGCGAACGCATCACCTTGTGGTAATCGCGGCCCCGCGCATACACGGAGATCACGGCCGCCTCGGGATCGGCGTCGCGCGCCGCCTCTCTTTCGCGCCAGTCAGGCCCCAGCGCCGGCGGCAGATAATTCATGCGCGCGCTGATGGCGCGCACCGTGCCCGGCACCAGTTCGGCCGGGCGCGCACGCTTCATGCCGTGGCTGGCCATGTAATCCATTTCGCCGTGATACCCGGCATCGAGCCAGGCTTGCAAGGGTGCTTCCATGTGCGACAAGTCGACGTCGGCGATGCGCACCTCGGCAAAACCCAGCTCGCGCCCCCATTCTTTGATGGTGCGCGCCAGGACGGCGAGATCGGTGACGGTGGCGGACATAGGGGACTTTACGGAAAACGGCAGGCGCGCGGGCGGTTACAATGACAGCAGCCTCCATTTTATGCGATACCGAAGATAATGACCGAACACTTCAAAGCCCACCTCCACGACGAAGCCGGCACCGCCGCGCTGGGCGCCGCGCTGGCGCGCGCGCTGGCGCCGGGCCTGGCGATCTACCTGCACGGCGACCTCGGTGCCGGCAAGACGGCCCTCACGCGCGCCCTGCTGCACGCGGCCGGCCATGCGGGCCACGTGAAAAGCCCCACCTATACCCTGTCCGAACCGTACACGGTGCAGCTCGACGGCCAGAGCGTCAACGTCATCCACTTCGACCTGTACCGCATGGGCAGCGCCGAGGAATTCCTCGACGCGGGCTTTCGCGAAGACTTCGACGGCCGCAATATCTGCATCGTCGAATGGCCGGAGAAAGCCGAACCGGTGCTGCCGCCGGCCGACCTGAATATTTATTTGAACGTTGCGGGTACAGGACGTGATGTAGAATTGCAAGCGTCTTCTGAATTGGGTCTGTCATGCCTTCACCGTCTCAAATTCGCCCCGAACCTTTGATCTCCTCGCCCATCACCCGGCGCACGGTCCTCAAGGCCGGCGGCACCCTGCTGTTGTCCGTGTTCGCGCCCATGTCGGCGATGGCGGCGCAAATTCTCGCCGTGCGCGTCTGGCCGGCCGAGGACTACACGCGCGTCACCCTGGAAAACGACAGCATCCTCAAGGCGACCCACTTCATCGTCAAGGACCCGGAACGGCTGGTGGTCGACATCGAAGGGCTGGAACTCAATCCCACCTTGAAGGGCCTGGTGGCGAAGATCCAGTCGAACGACCCGTACATCAAGCAGGTGCGCGTGGGCCAGAACCGACCCAACGTCGTGCGCCTCGTGTTCGACCTGAAAGAGGAAATCACGCCGCAGCTGTTTACCCTGCCGCCGGCCGGCTCCTATAACCACCGCTTGATCTTCGACCTGTATCCCGTGCGCGAGCCGGACCTGATCGCGCAGATGATCGAAAAGGGCGACTGGTCGAGCGACCCGGCAAAGCCACCGATGGCCGATACGCATACGCCGCCGCCCGCGCTGCCCCTGCCCGACAGCGGCAAGCAGCCCGTGGCCACCGTCACGCCAGTTACACCGGTCGTGCCGCCCGTAGCCGACGTACGCCCGGAACAGCGCCCCGAAGCGCGCCCCCTGCCTGGCCAGAAAGTGGTGCGCATGATTACCATCGCCCTCGATCCCGGCCACGGCGGCGAAGACCCGGGCGCCATGGGCAGCCGGGGCAGCCGCGAAAAAGACGTGGTGCTGGCCATTGCCAAGCGCCTCAAGACCAAGCTGGAACTGCAGCCGAACATGCGCGTCATGCTTACGCGCGACGCCGACTTCTTCGTCCCGCTGGGCATGCGCGTGGAAAAAGCGCGCAAGGTGCAGGCCGACCTGTTCGTCTCGATCCACGCCGACGCCTTCATCCAGCCGACGGCGCGCGGTTCGTCCGTCTTCGTGCTGTCCGAAAAGGGCGCCACCTCGACGGCCGCGCGCTGGCTGGCCAACAAGGAAAACCAGGCCGACTTGATCGGCGGCGTGAACGTGAAGAACCACGACAAGCAGCTGGCCAGCGTGCTGCTCGATTTATCGACGACAGCGCAGATCAATGACAGCATGAAGCTGGGCAAGGCCGTGCTGCGCGAAATCGGCGGCATCAACCGCCTGCACAAGGGTTCCGTCGAGCAGGCCGGCTTCGCCGTGCTGAAAGCGCCGGACATCCCTTCCATCCTGATCGAGACGGCTTTTATTTCGAATCCGGAAGAGGAAGCCAAGCTGACCGACAACGGCTACCAGGACCAGATGGCCGACGCCATCGTCACGGGCATCAAGAATTATTTTGCGAAGAATCCGCCGCTGGCGAAAAGCCGCCTGACCTGACATGAAAGCCTAGCATGAGCGAGAGTATCTTTGGCGAGCTGCCGGCCGTGACCATCCGTGCGGCCGATGGTGCGCAGGCGACCGTCACCCTGTACGGCGGCCACCTGGTCTCGTGGCAGACCAGCGATGGCCAGGAGCGCCTGTTCTGCAGCAGCGCATCGAGCCTCGACGGCAGCCGCGCCATCCGCGGTGGCGTGCCCGTGATCTTCCCGCAGTTCGGCGCGCGCGGTACGGGCATGCGCCACGGCTTTGCGCGCGTGGCGACGTGGCAGCTGGAATCGACAGGCGAGGCCGATAGCGCCGCATGGGCGCAATTTATCCTGACCCAGGCGAACTTGCCGGAGGCGATCGCCGCCAGCTGGCCGTGGGCCTTCACATTGCGCCTGCGCGTGGCCGTCAAGGCGCAGTCGCTGGAACTGGATCTGTCCGTGCACAATACGGGCGAGCAGGCGTTCCCGTTCTCGGCCGCCCTGCATACGTATTTTTCGATTGATGATTTGAGCGAAGCGCGCATCAAAGGCTTGCAGCGCGTGCGCTATTCGGACGAGACGCCACAAGATGCCCTGCAGGCGGAAGAAGTGCTGCAATTTTCGGACAAGCTCGACCGCATCTACTACCAGCTGCCGGGCGCCTTGACCTTGCAGTCTGGCGGCCATATCCTGCGCCTGGAGCAGCAGGGCTTTACGGACGCCGTCGTGTGGAACCCGGGCGCGCAAGACGCGGCCGCCCTGCCCGACCTGGCCGACGACGAGCAGCCGCGCTTCATCTGCATCGAACCTGCCCTGATCCAGCCCGACCTGCTTGCCGCCGGCGCCGAATGGACCGGGCGCCAGCGCCTCGCATTCGTTTAATTCGATTCCTTGATGATGCGGCCATTGGTCGGCTGAATCGGGCGCGCATTCAAGGGATACAGGCGGCTGAACAGCGCCATCTGCGCCGGCGACGCCTGCACCGGTTGCTTCATTACCATCCACAGCACACCTTCGCTGCAAGGCGGCTCCGTCATCGATCCCATATACGTGTAGTAATCGCGCCGCGCCGGCAGCATTTCGGCCGGGTCGAGCAGGATGGTCGGCTGCATGGTCTCGAATTTTTCCAGCGGCAGGTTGTTCCACACGGTCTGGATGGTCGCTTGCGGCGCACCGCGTTCCAGCAGCAGCGCCAGCACGGCTTGCCGGCCTTCCGCGTCGCGGTGCACCAAGTGCACCACCATCTCGAACGCCTTGCCATTGATGCGCTCTTCGGACGGGCGGTGGAAATGGAATTGCTGCAACTCGAACATGCGGTTCTGCACCGTGATGTAATTGCCGCCGCTCACGCCCACCTGCACCGTGTGGCCATTGTCGACCACATTGAACGACGACGGGCGGTAGTCAAAGCTGATCTGCTCAAGCTCCACCTTCATGCCGTCGCGGATATCGATCGGCGACTGGCGGCTGCCATTGCCGCACTTGCCCCAGTCGACATTGATCTTGCTCCAGTTGGCCGGGCCGCTGTCGCCCTCGTACGACCAGTGCGTGCCACGCGCCACGGGCGGTGGCGGTGGCGGCGCGGCCTTCACTACGGCGGCGCGCTTGGCGCGGGCGGCGGCACGGGCCGCCTGGGTGGCGCGCATTTCCGCCAGGCGCGCGGCGATGCGTTCGGACAGGTCGACTTCGGCCGCCTCCTCCTTTTCGCGCGCCGTGGGCGCGACGACGACAGGCGCCTTGGCCTCCTTGCCCTTCACCGATTCGGTCAGGGTTTTCATGGCGGCCGCGCGCGCCGACGCCGACATGGGCGCGGATGCGGTGGCGCTCGCCGGGGCGGGGGCATCTTTGGCGCTTGCCATGGCCGTCATCACGGCAAGGCTGCAAGCTAACAGGGCGCTCAAATGTCGCATGGAAATCCAGAAAGTGAGAATACCTTCTGGTTTACGGCTGTAAAGCAACAAAACTTGAATCAGGGCAGGAGCAAAACAGAAGTACCGAAGAGAAAACGGGATCCAGGGCCAGCTGCGGACGGCGCCGCAGCATGCTTGCCCTGAATCGTTGCAGCAATTACGCCGACTTGCCGACCATGCGCTTGTAGAGTTTCCACATGCCGCCCAGTACCACCGGCACGACAGCAGCGCCGACACCGATCAGCACGATCAAGGTCAGGTGGTCGCGGATCCACGGGATATTGCCGAAGAAGTAACCGGCCGTGACCAGACCGACCACCCACAACAGGGCGCCCGTGATGTTGTACATCTGGAAGCGCGCATGCGTCATGTCGGAAATGCCGGCCACGAACGGAGCGAAAGTACGCACCACCGGCACGAAACGGGCCAGGATGATGGTCTTGCCACCGTGCTTTTCAAAGAATTCATGCGTGCGGCGCATGGCGTCCTTGTTGATCCAGCGGTAATCGTGGGTAAACACCCTCTGTCCGATGGCCTCGCCTATCCAGTAATTGAGCGTATTGCCCGTGATGGCCGCCGTGACGAGCAGGAAGATCAGCAAGCCCAGGTGCATCTGTCCCGTCGCGCAAAACGCGCCGGCGATAAACAACAAGGTATCTCCAGGGAAGAAAAACAGCACCACAAGGCCTGTCTCGCAAAAAATAATGGCGAACAGCACCGCATACACGAGGGTGCCGTACTGCTCGATCAAGATACCCAACGTCTTGTCGACATGCACGATCATGTCGAGGAATTGCACAAAATCCATATATTTTTCCCTAAAGGTAGCGGCGGAATCATACACCACCCGGCCCGCGCAACGGCAGTCCCCGGGCCGATATTTCTGGATTAATTATGCGTCGCCCTTGCGCATGTGGCAATTTAAGTAAAGGTTAAGGAAACGCCATATCGGCAGGCAACTGTCAGGATTACGGTATGCAATGTTTTTACGACGAAATATTGCCATTCCGGTATACACTTTCTGCACGGCGCAACCCGCGCCGACCAGGAGAAAACATGTATCGACACCCACTGAGCGGCCTGACCATGGCCACCGTACTGGGCCTTGCACAGCTGACTGCCCACGCGGCGCCTGTCCAGATCAAGGCGCCCGCCGAACTGCCCGCCAAGGCGACCTTGGCCGACGTGATCAAGGCTTCGAAACCGTCCGACTGGCGTCCACTGGACCCGGACAACACCCTGTACCTGGACATTCCCGCCGGCCGCGTGGTGATCGAACTGGCGCCCGACTTCGCGCCGAAACACGTGGCCAACATCAAGGCCCTGGTGGCGGAACAGTATTACGACGGCCTGGCCATCACGCGCGCTCAGGACAACTGGGTGGCGCAGTGGGGCGATCCGAACGAGAAGAATCCCAAGCCGATACAGCATGCGCAGCGCACCCTGCCCGGCGAATTCACGGTACCGCTGAAAAATATCAAGAGCTTCACGCGCCTGCCGGACGTCGACGGCTATGCGCCGCAAGTGGGCCATTCAAACGGTTTCCCATCCGCGCGCGATCCGAAAACGGGCACGGCCTGGCTCACGCATTGCTATGCCACCGTGGGCGTGGGCCGCGACAGCGCCAGCGACAGCGGCGGCGGCACGGAGCTGTACGCCGTCATCGGCCAGTCGCCGCGCCACCTGGACCGCGACATCACCGTCGTCGGCAGGGTCGTCTCCGGCATGCCATTGCTGTCCACCCTGCCGCGCGGCACGGGACCCATGGGCTTTTATGACAGCCCCGAGAAAAACGTGCCGATCAAGGCCATCCGCCTGGCCGCCAGCGTGCCACCCGAGCAGCGCTCGAACCTGGAAGTGATGCGCACCGACAGCGCCGCCTACCAGGCCGTGCTGGAAGCCCAGCGCCACCGCGGCGGCCCGTGGAGCAAGGTCACGGCCGGCCACGTCGACGTGTGCAATGCGCCGATACCGGTGCGCGAGGTGGGGAAATAAAGCGACCCGAAAGGCAAGTTCCGGGGTCGTACCCTCAGGGTACGACCCCAGCCTTCGTTTTTGGGTTTCGGGCATCAGCACAGCAGCGCCTCCCCTTGCGAACCCGTTATAATCAGGGCATGAACGCTCCCATCACGCCCCACCGCCCGATCCAGGCCCTGCCTGACCAGTTGATTTCGCAAATCGCCGCCGGCGAGGTGGTCGAGCGGCCATCGGCCGTCGTCAAGGAACTGCTGGAAAACGCACTCGACTCGGGCGCCACGCAGATCACGGTGCGGCTGGAAGAAGGGGGCGTGAAACGCATCGCCATTACCGACAACGGCCGCGGCATCGACAAGGATCAGCTGCCGCTGGCCTTGGCGCGCCACGCCACGTCAAAAATCGCCTCGCTGCACGACCTGGAAAACGTGGGCACCCTGGGCTTTCGCGGCGAGGCGCTGGCCTCGATCGCCTCGGTGGCCGCCGTCACCGTGACGTCGCGCACGATGGATGCGGCCCATGCGTGGGAAATCGTCGGCTCGCACAATGGCAGCGTCTCGCCGTCGTCGGGCGCGCACGGCACCACGGTCGACGTGCAGGACCTGTATTTCAACACGCCTGCGCGGCGCAAATTCCTCAAATCCGAGCAGACGGAATACGGCCACTGCGCCGAAGTCGTGCGCCGCATCGCGCTGGCGCGGCCGGACGTGTCGTTCTCGCTGTCGCACAATGGCCGCACCATCGACCAGTGGAACATCAGCGAACTGGCCAAGCGCAGCGCCCACATCCTCGGCAACGACTTCGCCGAAGCGCGTTTGGCACTGGACGAGTCGGCCGGCAGCCTGCGCATACACGGCTTTGCCGGCTTGCCGACGGCATCGAAGGCGCGCGCCGATGGCCAGTTCTTTTATGTGAACGGGCGCTTCGTGCGCGACAAACTGCTGGTGCACGCCGTGCGCATGGCCTACCAGGACGTGCTGCATGGCGACCGTTTTCCATCGTACGTGCTGGCGCTCGACCTCGACCCGGCCCTGGTCGACGTCAATGTGCACCCGTCGAAGATCGAAGTGCGCTTCCGCGACAGCCGTTCCGTGCACCAGTTCGTTTTCCACGCCGTGCAGCGCGCGCTGGCGCAGACGTCGGCCACGGCCTTCGGCAGCGTGCCGGCGCCCCTGCCGGCCGCTTCCAGCCTGGGCGGCGATACCGCGGGCGCGGGTTTGGGCGGCCCAGGCATCTGGCGCCGCGAGCAGACGCAGACCTCGTTCGGCGCGCAATTCACGAACACCTTCGCGCCCGCCTCGCCCGGCGCGAACCTTCCCTTCTTTGCCGACGCGCCAGGCGTGGCCCAGGACACGGCGGCCTATGGCGCCCTGTTCGGCGGCGCAGGTGCCGCCAACTCGCCGATCACGCAAGTGGAACCGTACATCGCCTCGCCCGAAGCGATGTCGCGCGAAGAGTATCCGCTGGGCTTTGCCCTGGCCCAGCTGCATGGCATCTACATCCTGGCGCAGAACACCAAGGGCCTGGTGCTGGTCGACATGCACGCGGCGCACGAGCGCATCCTGTACGAGCAGCTGAAAAACGCGCTGCAGGCGCAGGTCTCCGGCCAGGACATGCAGGTGCAATCCTTGCTGATCCCCGTGACGTTCTACGCGGACGCCATCGAAGTATCGACGGCGAATGAAAACCAGGACACATTAAAAGCGCTGGGCTTCGATATCGCCGCCCTGTCGCCCACCACCCTGGCCGTGCGTTCCGTGCCGACCCTGCTCAAAAACGCCGACGCGCAAACCCTGGCGCGCGACGTGCTGCGCGACGTGCGCGAATACGGCGGCTCGCGCGTGCTGATCGAGCGCCAGAACGAATTGCTGGGCACCCTGGCCTGCCACACGGCCGTGCGCGCGAACCGGATCTTGTCGGTGCAGGAAATGAACGCCCTGCTGCGCCAGATGGAGAGCACGGAACGCGCCGACCAGTGCAACCATGGCCGGCCGACCTGGGTGCAGGTCGAGATCAACGCGCTCGATAAACTGTTCCTGCGCGGCCAATAATTTCACCCCCAACGGCAAGGACTGGGGTCGGACCCTCAGGGTCCGACCCCGGTATTTTGACGTTGGGGTGTGCATCACACAAAACATCGAGCACCATGACAAACACCCCACACCTCCCCCTGGCCGTCGCCATCATGGGCCCCACGGCCAGCGGCAAGACGGCCAGTGCGCTGGCCATCGCGCAAGCGATTCCGTCCGAGATCATCTCCGTCGATTCCGCCCTCGTCTACCGCGGCATGGACATCGGCACGGCCAAACCGTCGAAGGAAGAACTGGCCCAGGTACCGCATCATTTGATCGACATCATCGACCCGCTGGACGCCTATTCCGTCGCGCAGTTCCGCAACGACACCCTGCGCCTGGTGAGCGAAATCTCGGCACGCGGCAAGCTGCCGCTGCTCGTCGGCGGCACCATGTTGTATTTTAAAGGCCTGGCCGATGGCCTCGACGATCTGCCCGGTGCCGATCCCGTGCTGCGCGCCCAGCTGGAAGAAGACGCGGCCGCCATCGGCTGGCCCGCCATGCATGCGCGCTTGGCGCAGCAAGATCCCGTCACGGCCGCGCGCCTGGCGCCGCAGGACGCGCAGCGCATCGGCCGCGCGCTGGAAATCATCGCCCTGTCCGGCCAGCCCATGTCGGCCCTGCTGGACCGCCGCGAAAAGACCGTGCTGCCGTTCCGGTTGCAATCGTTCGCGCTGGAGCCGTCGGACCGCGCCGTGCTGCACGCGCGCATCGCCACGCGTTTCGACCTGATGCTGAAAAACGATGCCCTGCTCGATGAAGTGGATGGGTTGCGCCGGCGCGGCGACCTGCACCCGGGCCTGCCCTCGATGCGCTGCGTGGGCTACCGTCAGGCCTGGGACTACCTCGATGGCCGCATCGACCGCGCCGCCTTGCGCGAGACAGGCATCATCGCCACACGCCAGCTGGCCAAACGCCAGCTGACCTGGTTACGCTCGATGCCGGAACGCATCGTTATCGACTGCCTGGGCCCTGATCCGGCCTCGTCCATGCTGGCGCAGATCCAGCCGTTATTGAAATAATCATGCCTGCGCCGGCGCGTGAAAAAACCGCACATTTTTTTGCGCCGGCATTGACAAGGAAATGGGAAGACTGGATAATGCTCGGCTGTTGGGTGATATAGCTCAGTTGGTTAGAGCACAGCATTCATAATGCTGGGGTCGGTGGTTCAAGTCCACCTATCACCACCAAAGAACATCGATCAGGTTTCCTCTGGTCAAAACGAGCATCCGGTCTGACCGGTCTGTTTGGTGATATAGCTCAGTTGGTTAGAGCACAGCATTCATAATGCTGGGGTCGGTGGTTCAAGTCCACCTATCACCACCAAAGAACATCGATCAGGTTTCCTCTGGTCAAAACGAGCATCCGGTCTGACCGGTCTGTTTGGTGATATAGCTCAGTTGGTTAGAGCACAGCATTCATAATGCTGGGGTCGGTGGTTCAAGTCCACCTATCACCACCAAGAATTTGCAGTATGAAGAACCCGCCCCTGCCCCGTGCAGCGGCGGGTTTTTTCATTTCCGGCAGCACCACGCATGCGGCCTGCGCGCAACACCAGCCCCATCCACATGCAATCGGGGATTGTGACAAGTCGCCTCTGCCGCTTACAATGAGAATAATTCTCATTTATATTATTCATCCCCCATGTCCGCCATCCAGCCCAGCCTGCAACAGCAAGTGCAGTCGCTCTACAGCGAGCATCACGGCTGGCTGGTCGGCTGGCTGCGCAAGAAACTCAGCTGCCCGCATGGCGCGGCCGACGTGGCGCAAGACACTTTTTTACGCATCATCGCCTCGCGCGACGCCCTGTTCGGCATGCGCGAGCCGCGCGCCTATCTGTCGACGACGGCGAAGCGCTTGCTGCTCGACCGCGCGCGCCGGCAAGTACTCGAACGCAGCTATCTGGCGGAACTGGCCCTGCTGGCCGACAGCCTGCCCGGCGCGCCCTCGCCGGACGAAATCCTGATGGCCGTGCAGGCGCTCGGGCAGATCGCCACGGCGCTGGACGGAATATCCGCCAAGGCGCGCGACGCCTTTTTGCTGCACTACCTGGAAGAACAGCCGCAGGCCGCCGTCGCAGCGCAGCTGAACGTCTCCACGCGCATGGTGCAAAAATACCTGGTGCAAGCCTTGCTGGCCTGCCGCCACGCCTGCCCGGCCATGGCGGCATGAGCGGCACGCGCACCGATATCGCCGCCGAGCAGGCTGCCCGCTGGATCGTGCGGTTGAGCGCGGACGACCCGGCCGAGCGCGACAAGGCACGGGCCGGCTTCGCCGCGTGGAAGGCGGCCGATCCGCTGCACGCGACAGTGGCCGCCGGCATGGAAAACCTGCTGCGCCAATTGCATGCCGTGCGCGAGCCGGCCGGCGGCGACCATCGCCCCGCGCGCGCCGCACTGGCCGCCATCGCGCCCAAGCGCCAGCGTCTGCGCCAGCTGGCCGCGGCCAGCGCCGTGGCCGTGCTGGTGCTGACCGGCACACTGGTCCTCGGCGAGCGCCCCGCCTACCTGCTGGCCGACCTGCGCAGCCCCACGGGGCAATGGCAGACGCACACCCTGGCCGACGGCAGCCGCCTGACTCTGGCCGGCGGCAGCGCCGTCAACGTGCGCTTCAATGCGGGTGAACGGCATGTGGAACTGGTGCGTGGCGACATCCTCGTCGACGTGGCCAAGGATGCGCAGCGCCCGTTCATCGTCGACAGCGGCCAGGCGGCGATCCGCGCGCTGGGCACGCGTTTTGCCGTGCGCAGGGAAGATGGCGCCACCATCCTGAGCATGCTCGAATCGGCAGTATCGGCGCAGGTGCCACAGCATCGGGCCGTCGTGGTGCAGGCAGGCCAGCGCACGCGCATCACGGACGATGGCGTCGGGCCACTGACCAGCATCGATGCGGCCAGCGTGCAGCAAGCATGGCGCGCGCACCAGCTGGTGGTCGACGACTTGCCGCTGGCCGACGTGCTCGACGAGCTGGCCCACCACCGCCCCGGCCAGCTGCATTACGACCGCGCGCAGATCGCCGGCATCCGCGTGGCGGCCGTGCTGCCGCTGGACGACACGGACAAGGCGCTACAGCTGCTGATCGACAATTTCCCCCAGCTGCGCATCCGCATGCTGACGCGCTACCTGGTGATGGTCGACGCCCCCGCCAAAAAGTAAATATTTTTTGCATTCGCGGTTCCACTTTGCGCATCTCGTGCGTCAAGGCAGCTGAGATCAATCAAAAAAGGCTGTCACCATGTCCGCTCGTATCCTTACCGTTTCCTCGCCGCGCGCGCTGCGCACGCGGCTGCATCCCCTGGCCCTGGCCGCCCTGCTGCTGGCTGGCGCCGGCATGCACGTCCAGGCAGCCGCCCAGGCGCAGGCCAGCCTAGCCACCGCCAGCTACGCCATCCCGGCCGGTCCGCTGGCAGGCGCCCTGAACCGCTATGCGCAGCAGGCGGGCGTATCCATCGTCGTCGACGCGGCCAAGGTGCAGGGACTGCAGACGGCCGGCCTGCAGGGCAGCTACGCCATCGACGACGGCTTTGCCGTGCTGCTGCGCGGCAGCGGCTACGCCATCGGCAAGACGGCGACCGGCTATGTGCTGGTGGCCGCGCCGGCATCCACGCCCACGGCAGCGGCAAGCGCCGCCTCGGCGGCCGAGCGCACCATGCCCTCGATTACCATCATCGGCCAGACCGAGCAAGGCGCCACCACGGAAGGCAGCGGTTCCTACACGGCGCGCAAGATCACCCTCGGCAAGGGCGAGCAGTCGATGAAGGACATGCCGCAATCGGTCAGCGTGCTGACGCGCCAGCGCCTGGACGACCAGGGCATCACGGACTTGCGCGAAGCCGTCAACAACGTCACCGGCGTGGTGGGCGTGCATGGCGTGGGCGCGGGCGTGGTGATCACTTCGCGCGGCTTCCAGATCGACCAGTGGCAGTACGACGGCGTGCCGATCGACCGCAACACCTATGCGCTGGGTAACTGGGGCCAGGAAAACATGGTGATCTACGACCGCCTGGAAGTGCTACGCGGGGCATCGAGCCTGCTCGAAGGCACGGGCAGCCCGGGCGGTTCCGTCAATCTGGTGCGCAAGCGCCCGCTGGCGACGCGCCAGGTCGCGCTCACGGGCCGCGCCGGTTCGTGGGACCATTACGGCGCGCAGCTCGACGTCAGCACGCCGCTGAATGCGGAAGGCACTTTGCGTGGGCGCGCCATCATCGATGAAGACGACAGCCATTCCTTCATCGACCAGGTGTGGAGCAAGAACCGCACCGTGTATGCGGCGCTCGACTACGACCTCGGTCCCGCCACCACCGTGGGCCTGGCCGTGAGCAACGTCAACGGGCGCGGCCGTCCGATGTTCATCGGCCTGGCGCGCTACGCCGACGGCAGCGAACTGGGATTGCCCCGCTCGACCTATACGGGCGCCGACTGGAACCGCAGCAAGGTGGAACAGACCACCGTCAACCTGGACCTCGAGCACCACTTCAACAGCCGGTGGACCTTCAAGACGGCCGCGCTGGGCGTAAATGAACGCACCAATTCGACCCACCAGCGCATGGCCGGCACCATCAAGGCCAATGGCAGCGGTTCCATGTACGGCGACTTCTCCACCGATTTCAAGAACCAGAAGCGCGGCATCGATGCCTTCGTGCGCGGCAAATTCGATGGCCTGGGCATCGCGCAGGAAGTCGTCATGGGCGCCAGCTATGTGAAGTTCCACTCCGACGACCGCTCTGCGCGCGCCTGGACGCAAGGCGCGCAAATCTTCAATATCAACCACCACCGTCCATGGCAGGACTTCGACACCATCGCCGCGCGCGGCGTGAGCTCCAGCAGCACCTACGACATGCGCCAGAAAGGCCTGTACGGCACCTGGAACGGCCAGCTGACCAGCAACCTGAAAGCGCTGCTGGGCGGGCGTTTCAGCTGGTATGACTTCGAGTATGCCCCCAAGGGCGGCACGGCGGACAGCACCAGGGTCACGGCCAAGTTCACGCCATCGGCGGCCCTGATGTATGCGCTGACGCCGCAATGGTCCACCTACGCCAGCTATGCGGGCGTGTTCCAGCCGCAGACGAACCGCAACGCGGCGGGCCAGGTCCTGAAACCGGTCACGGGCGACAGCTATGAAGCTGGCGTCAAGGGCGAGCTGCTGGACGGCAAAGTCAATACCTCGCTGGCCGTCTTCCGTTACGAGCACAAGGACCGCGCCGTCAACGACTACGCCGCCGGTTTCGCCTGCGACGGCTGGTACTGCTCGCGCGCCTCGGGCAAAGTGCGCAGCCAGGGCCTGGAAGCGGAAGTGTCGGGCGAAGTGGCGCGCGGCCTGCAGCTGTCGGCCGGCTATGCCTACACGACGACGACCTACCTCGACGACCCGGACAACAAGGGCGAGGTCTTCTCGACGTGGACGCCGAAGCACATGCTGCGCCTGTGGTCCGGCTATACCCTGCCCGGCGAGTGGAGCAAGTTCAGCGTCGGCGCCGGCGTGAACATGCAAAGCCACACGCTGGACTTCGGCCGCTCGTTCGACGTGGCCGGCTTCTCGCTGTGGAACGCGCGCCTGGCCTGGCAAGCCACGCCGCAGCTGTCACTGGCCGTCAACGTCAACAACCTGTTCGACAAGCGCTACGTGATCCCGTCGTATAACGACACGGGCGGCAATAACCACTTCGGCGACCCGCGCAACGTGCAGCTGACCCTGAAGTACACGCCGAAGTGGTAGGCTGACGCGCTGCGCTGACGGCACAGGCGGGCCGGCATTCAGCCGTGCCCGCCTTTTTTTCCGTTTTTTTTCGTTCAGTGCTAGGCTGGCGTACGAGAAATATTCACCACGAAAAAACATGCCCTTACTGTTCCCCCTGTCCAGCATTGCGCTGGCCCTTGCCCTGTACGCCAGTCCCGTCCTGGCCGTCGAAGGCCATTACCAGACCAAGACGCCATATGCGCCGCAGCAGGACCCGGCCACCTATACCGCGCCGCCGGCCGGCTTCCAGCCCATCTACACGCAACTGGTGGCGCGCCACGGGTCGCGCGGATTGACCGGCATGAAGAGCGACGCGGCCCTGTATGCGATGTGGCAGCAGGCCGCCGCGCAGGATGCGCTCACGCCGTTGGGGCACGAACTGGGTCCCGACATCCTGGCCCTGATGAAGGCCAACGCGCTGCTTGGTTATGGCGTGGCCGGCATCGAGAAACCCGGCTACGGCAATCTGTCGCAGACGGGCATCGGGGAACACCGGCAACTGGCCGTGCGCATGCTGGCGCGCCTGCCGGCCCTGTTTGCACAAGTGGGCCAGGACGCGGCGACGGCGCCGCGCCAGCTCGTCACCATCGATTCCGGCGTGGACCGCGCGCGCGACAGCGCCCGCTTTTTCACGCAGTCGCTGCTCGAGCACGCGCCCGCGCTGGCGCCCTTGCTCTACCTGCCGCCCGCCCCGGCGCCGTATCCGCAGGGGCGCAAGGCGGTACCGCAAGCGGATGGCGTCAACCGTTTCCTGCTGTACGCGCACAAGCTGGCGCCGCAGACGGATCTTGTCGCCGATCGCGCCAGCCCGTACTACGCCACCTATGCCGCCAGCCAGGCCTACCAGTACTACGAAAGAACCAAACAGCTGCATGCGCTGATGGATGCCCCCGCCAGGCTGCCTGCAGCGGCCGCGCATGCGCGCCACGTGCTCGAACGGCTGTTCGCACCCGCCTTCCTCGACCAGCTCGAGCGCGGCGCCGCCAGCTATGCGGACACGGGCAGCTACACCTTCACCAGCGCGGACGGCCAGCTCACGCGCACCATGACGGGCAGCGGCAAGACCGTCATCCGCAGCCTGAATGCGGCCGCGACAAAACTATATGAGCTGTATGCGATCGCCGCCGGCATGCACCATGAAGTACCGGCCGATTTCAGCCGCTACATGCCCGCCGAGGATGCGCGCTACTACGCTTATATCGCCGACCACGAGGATTTTTACCAGAAAGGACCGGGCAGCACGACCAGCGCAGGCGTGACCTGGCGCTTCGCGCTGGCCTTGCGCGACGATTTTTTCAAGGAAGTCGATGCGCTGGCCAGCGGTGATTTACGCCACGCGGCCAAGCTGCGCTTCACGCACGCCGAGATGATCATTCCACTCGCTTCGGCCATGGGCTTGAAAGAGGCGCTGGCACCGCTGCCGGCATCGGCCAGCGACAGCCATGCGGGCCCTCGATGGCGCGGCCAGAGCATCTCGCCGCTGGCGGCCAACATGCAGTGGGATGTGTACCGCAACGGCGCAGGACAGCTGATCGTGCGCCTGCTGTACAACGAAAAGGAAACGCCGTTCCAGGCCGCTTGCGACGGCGCGCGCATCGCGCCCGGCAGCGTTTTCTATGACTATGCGGGACTGAAAGCCTGCTACGGCCACGTGGCAACGCCGTAGGCACAAAAAAAGCCGCCAGTTTATGCAACTGGCGGCTTTCGACCATCGTGCAGCAAGCAGTTACTGCCAGGCTTCCTTGCCCTCGCGCGGCTTGCCCACCATCAGCAGCGCGCCCAGGGTCAGCACGGCCGCCAGCGACAGGTAGTAGCCCACGTATTGCAAGCCGTAGTTGGTGGCCAGCCAGGTGGCGATGTACGGCGCCAGCGAGGCACCGAGGATGCCGGCCAGGTTGAACGTCAGCGAAGCGCCCGTGTAGCGCACTTCGGGCGGGAACAGCTCGGACAACATCGTGCCCAGCGGTCCGTAGGTCATGCCCATCAGGCCCAGGCCGACGGCCATGAAGACGGTCACTTCCCAGGTCACGCCCGAACCGAACATGGGCGCAAGCACCAGGCCGAAGATGGCGATGGCGACGGAGACCCAGATCAGAGTCGAACGGCGGCCGCGGCGGTCGGCCAGCACGGCCGAGAATGGAATCGTCAGGGCGAAGAACAACACGGCAAACAGCTGCACGATGAGGAATTCCTTGCGCGTGAAGCCCAGCTTGGTCGTGCCCCAGCTCAGCGCGAACACCGTCATCAGGTAGAACAGCACGAAGGTGGCCAGGGCGATGATGGTGCCCAGGAACAGCATGCGGCCATGCTGGCGGAACACGGTGGCGACCGGCAGTTTGACGACTTCGTTCTTGTCGATGACTTTCTGGAAGTCCGGCGTTTCCGTGATCTTCAGACGCACGTACAGGCCGACGATAACCAGCAGCGCGCTGGCCAGGAACGGGATGCGCCAGCCGTAGCTGAAGAACTGCTCATCGGTCATCGTTTCGCTCAGCAGCAGGAAGATGCCGCCCGACAGGAAAAAGCCGATCGGCGCGCCCAGCTGCGGGAACATGCCGTACCAGGCACGTTTGCCCGGTGGCGCGTTTTCCGTGGCCAGCAGCACCGCGCCGCCCCACTCGCCGCCCAGGCCCAGGCCCTGGCCGAAACGGCACAGCGCCAGCAGCAGCGGCGCCAGGGTGCCGATGGCGGCATACGTCGGCAGCAAGCCGATGATGACGGTGGAAATACCCATGGTCAGCAAGGCTGCCACGAGAGTCGCCTTGCGGCCGATGCGGTCGCCGAAGTGGCCGAACACGGCCGAACCGATGGGGCGGGCGAAGAAGGCGATGGCGAACGTGGCCAGCGACTGCAGCACGGCGGCCGACGGGTCGCCGGCGGGGAAGAACAGTTTCGGGAACACCAGCACGGCGGCGGTGGCGTAGATATAGAAGTCGAAGAACTCGATGGTAGTGCCGATCAGGCTGGCGAACAGCACCGTGCCGGGGGAATTTTTCTTGGGGGGGGTGCTCATTTACTGCGCTCCTTGGGGAGGGTGTCTAAAGGCCATTCTCTGGATGTTTTTTCAGGCAGCAGCACAGCACGTTGTCTAGTCGCGCGGTTCACATATCATAGCTGTGCTCGGGCGTAATTGCTGCGAATTTGCTATTAAATTCGCAAACAAATTCCACGCCGCAACACGCCGTTGTTAACGGCAGACAACGGTGTACCAACGCGCGCTATCGCGCCGTGATCAGTGCTGATTTAGAGAAACAACGGTCGTGCGCCATCCGGTTACCCGGGGCACGGCAGGAAAGGCGTCAGGGGGTGGGCGACGTGTATCAGGCCCGGCGTATCGCCAGGCATTCCGTACCAGACCCGCGCGTCGGCATCGCGGCATCGGTCATTTGTGGTGAGTCCTTGCCTGCGGCCCCTCCGGGTGGAGCGGGCCGGCGATGATCGCGCTGCATCCCTAAGGATGCGGTTGATCTTGCTGTGAGCGGCTTATGATACGCGCAGTGGTGCGGTGCGGCAAGAAGTTGTGGACAACTGCCGGGGTCAGACCCGGCGGGTGTTTAGTCGGCAGACATGGGTAACACTTTGTCGGGAGACATAGGTTACACATCGGACCTCCATTTTACGGCGAATCCCGCAGGTCGATTCGCCGTATTTCCTTGTGACAGAAGAACACCTCAAACACATCGTCAATCGTGGTTGGCTTGATGGCTACCAGCTGCGCTCTGAGGCCTTCACCGATAAAGTGGCGGTGGTTCTGGAACGAGATCTCTCCCTTGTCACTGACCTTGCGCACGGTATCGCCCGATGGATAGTCGATCGCTGGCAGTACGCTCGGGAAAGCCCTGCCGCTAGCGCGATAGCGGCTGATCGGCGTTTGCTGCTGTAGTGCCTCGTGCGGGCGTACCGTGTTGTAGCGCTCCCGCCAGCGGTCAAAGGCAAGCTGGCAGGCATTGAGCGAATCGAAGCCGTTGCGTTGCAGTAGTTCCAGCTTCAGCGTGCGATGAAATCGCTCATCCTTGCCCTGTGTTTGCGGATGATGCGGCCGGCTGTGGCCCACGCGGATACCCAGCCGTATCAACCATACTTCCAGCTGCGACAGCCCATCACGCCCCGAGGTGCCCCACGGCGCACCATTGTCGGCCGTGATCCGCTCTGGCAAACCATACCGCTCAAAGGTCGCCTGCAACGCCGTTTGCACGGTGCTGCGCTGCTCGTTGCCGCATGCGCTCAGGCACAAGTTGTAGCGCGAGTGATCGTCGAGAATGGTCAGTGGATGGCAGCGTCCGGCACGTGCATCGGTCAGGGCGAAATGACCTTTGAAATCCATCTGCCAGAGCAGATTCGGGGCGGCATGTTCAAAACGCGACGGCGCGACCGCATCCTGCCTGACGGGTGCGCCCAGAATAACGCGCCCATGGCGGCGCAAGACGGCATCGATGGTGCTGTGATGGGGGAGTTTGGATTCAAGCGATAACAAGGCGCGCAACTTGCGCGCGCCCCAATAGGGATGTTCGGCATTGAGCGCCAGAATGGCCGCCTCGAGCGTGGCCTGGGTGCTCGCCGGTGAAGCATGCGGACGACGCGATCGATCCTGTAGACCTCCGTTTCCCTGTTCTCGGTGGCGTTCTAGCCACTTGTACGCCGTCTTGCGGCTGATGCCAAAGTTGCGGCACAGCGCCGCGACATTGGCGCCGGGCTGCTGTGCCAGCAGAACAAATTCCAATCGGGTAGACATGAGGGTGGTTTCCTTCCAGGGCATTGCACGCTCCAGTTGGTGGCGGTGCAATGATCATAAAAGGTGTTACCCATCTCTCCCGACAAGTGTTACCTATGTGTCCCGGCTATACACCCGGCGGGTACGACCCCAAGTTATGCCGCAATCAGGGCAAACGCCTTGCCGATCTCCGCGCTGTCGAGCGGGCGCACGAGGCGCGCCACTTCCTGGCCATCCTTCAAAAAAACCAGGGTCGGCCACAGCTTCACCCGGAACGCGCGTCCCAGCGCGCGGCCGGGGCCGTCTTCCACACGGATATGCGGCACCCCGGGGTGCTGCGCAAACGCGGCGGCCAGCGGCGCCTGGGTGGCGCGGCAGTGGCCGCACCAGCCCGTGCCGAATTCCAGCAGGGCCGGCCCGGTCAAGGCGTCGATCTCGGCGCGCGTCGGTTGCGCTACGGAATACGTGTCGTTCATCATGTCAGTCTCCTTGAGAACTTAGACCACTTTCACGCGCAAAGTGCCCAGGCCATCGATGGCGCCCACCAGCTCGTCGCCGCGCTGCACGGCCGCCACGCCGGCCGGCGTACCCGTGTAGATCAGATCGCCCGGCTGCAAAGTGAAATAGGTCGACAGGTCGGCGATGGTTTCAGCCACGTTCCAGATCAGCATGTCGATGGTGCTCGCCTGGCGCAGCTCGCCGTTCACGTGCAGGGTGATGGCGGCATGGCCAATGTCGCCCGCCTGCGCGGCCGGGGTGATGGGGCCGATCGGCGCCGAGTGCTCGAAGGCCTTGCCCGTGTCCCACGGGCGGCCCAGTTTTTTCGCTGCGCCCTGCACGTCGCGGCGCGTCATGTCCAGGCCGATCGCATAACCCCACACGTGGTTCAGCGCGTCGGCCACGCCGATATCGCTGCCGCCCTTGCCGATGGCCACCACCAGTTCCATCTCGTGCTGGAAATCCTGCGTCTGCGCCGGGTACGGCAGTTCACCCGTCGTGCCGGCAGGCACGGGCAGCACGGCATCGTTTGGTTTCATGAAGAAAAACGGCGCCTCGCGGCCCGTGTGGCCCATTTCCTTGGCGTGGTCGACGTAGTTGCGGCCCACGCAATAGATGCGGTGGACGGGAAAGCTGTCGGCGCTGCCCGTGACGGGAACGCTGGGCTGGATCGGTGCGGGAATGACATACGACATGAAAACTCCTGATCGGCACGATAAAAAAGCGGTGATGAAAAAGGGACACCGCAGTGTCCCCCATTTTACGACAAGCTTACTTCAGCAGCCCCGAGCGGCTCGGGTCCGGCATGCGGATGGCGACGATGAAGGAAATCAGGCACATGATGGTCACGTACCAGTAGAAATACTCTTCCACGTGCCAGGCCTTGAACTGCAGCGCCACGTATTCGGCCGAACCGCCGAACATGGCGTTGGCGACCGCATACGACAGGCCCACGCCCAGCGCGCGCACTTCGACGGGGAACATTTCCGCCTTGATCAAGCCGCTGATCGACGTGTAGAAACTGATGATGGCCAGCGCAATGACGATCAGGCCAAACGCCGCGTACGGGCTGGTGATGTCTTTCAGGGCATGCATGATCGGCAACACGCACAGGGTGGCCAGGCCGCCGAAGAACAGCATCGAGGTACGGCGGCCGATGCGGTCGGACAAGGCGCCGAACACCGGTTGCAGAATCATGTAGACGAGCAGAGCGCAGGTCATGACGGCGCTGGCCGTCTTGGTATCCATGCCGGCCGTGTTGACCAGGTATTTCTGCATGTAGGTGGTAAACGTGTAGAACACGAGCGAGCCGCCGGCCGTAAAGCCCAGCACCGTGATGAAGGCGCGCTTGTGCTTGAGCAAGCCGCGCAAACTGCCCGCATCCTTGTCCTTGCGCTCGCTGGCGGTAGTCGTTTCCGTCAGCGATTTACGCAGGTTCAGCGACACGAGAGCCGCCAGGGCGCCAAAGACGAACGGGATGCGCCAGCCCCAGGCACGCAGCTCTTCCAGGGTCAGCAGTTGCTGCAAGACCACCAGCACCAGCAAGGCCAGCAGCTGGCCGCCGATCAGGGTCACGTACTGGAACGAGGCGAAGAAACCGCGCTTGCCCGATTCCGACACTTCGCTCATGTAGGTGGCGCTGGTACCGTATTCGCCGCCCACGGACAGGCCCTGGAACAAGCGTGCCACGAGCAGCAGGAAGGGCGCGAAGGCGCCGATGGTTTCATAGGTCGGCAGGACGGCGATCATCAGGGAACCGCCGCACATCATCAGCACGGAAATCATCATCGACTGGCGGCGGCCGTATTTGTCGGCGATGCGGCCGAACAGCCAGCCGCCCACCGGGCGCATGAGGAAGCCGGCGGCGAAGATGCCAGCCGTCTGCAGCAGCTGCGTCGTCGGGTTACCGGAGGGGAAGAACGCGTGCGAAAAGTACAGCGCGCAGAACGAATAAATGTAGAAGTCGAACCATTCGACCAGGTTACCGGAGGAAGCGCCAATGATGGCCTTGATGCGCTGCTGGGAAGTCAGCTGCGCAACGTCATGCGGAGTATCGTGGGATGTCATATCAGTCTTTTTGTTCGTGTGAAAAAGCCAACGCCAGCCCGGTTGCCCGGGCTGGTTTTGCATCATACGCCCTTGATCGGGGTCAAAAAGCCGCCCGGCATACGGGTTAATACGTATCGGTGGCAACTATTTTTCGCCTGCGGGCGCGTGGAATCAGACCCGTTCCAGCACCAGCGCAATACCTTGGCCCACGCCGATGCACATGGTGCAGAGCGCATAGCGGCCGCCCGTACGGTGCAGCTGGTTGACGGCCGTCATGGCCAGGCGCGCGCCGGAGGCGCCCAGCGGGTGACCGAGGGCAATCGCGCCGCCGTTCGGGTTGACGCGCGCATCGTCGTCGGGCAAGCCCAGCTGGCGCAGCACGGCCAGGCCTTGCGCGGCAAACGCTTCGTTCAGTTCGATGACGTCGAAGTCGGCCAGGGTCAAACCCGTCATGGCCAGCACTTTCAGGGTGGCGGGCGCGGGGCCGATGCCCATGATGCGCGGCGCCACGCCGGCCGTGGCCATGGCCACGACACGCGCGCGCGGCGTCAGGCCAAAGCGGGCCGCGTTCGCCTCGTCGGCCAGCAGCAGCGCCGCCGCGCCATCGTTGACGCCCGATGCGTTGCCGGCGGTAATCGTGCCATCGGCGCGCACGACGGGTTTCAATTTGGCCAGGGTCTCCAGGGTGGTGGCGCGCGGATGCTCGTCGCGGGCAACGATGACGGGCTCGCCTTTCTTTTGCGCGATGCTGACGGGGCAGATTTCACTGTCGAACACGCCCGCCTGCTGCGCCGCCAGGGCATTGACCTGGCTGGCCAGGGCGAACGCATCCTGGTCCGCGCGGCTGATACCGAAGTCGGACGCCACGTTTTCCGCCGTTTCCGGCATCGAATCGACACCGTACTGCGCCTTCATCAGCGGATTGATGAAGCGCCAGCCGATGGTCGTGTCTTCCATTTTCATGCCGCGCGAAAAGGCGCTGTCCGCCTTGCCCATGACGAATGGCGCGCGGCTCATGCTTTCCACGCCGCCGGCGATCAGCAATCCCGCTTCGCCGCTCTTGATGAAGCGGGCGGCGCTGCCGATGGCGTCCAGGCCCGAGCCGCACAGTCGGTTCAGGGTGGCGCCCGGCACGCTGTCGGGCAAGCCTGCCAGCAGGGCGGCCATGCGCGCCACGTTGCGGTTGTCCTCGCCCGCCTGGTTGGCGCAGCCGTACAGCACGTCGGTAACGGCGGTCCAGTCCACGTCCGGATTACGCGCCATCAAGGCACGGATGGGCACGGCACCCAGGTCATCGGCGCGCACGCCGGACAGGCCGCCGCCATAGCGGCCGAAGGGCGTACGCTGGGCGTCGCAGATAAAAGCGTGGGTCATGTTCTTTCCTCCAAGAAAGTGGTTTGCGTATTGATACTGAATTAACGTCCGTCCGTCAGCGGCACGGCCGTCAACGCTTGCAGCTGTTCAAAACTCAAGCCATCGACGAGTTCGACGACCGTGGCGCCAGCGGGCGACAAATCGAGCACGGCCAGGTCGCTGTAGATGCGGCTGACGCAGCCGATACCCGTGAGCGGATAGGTGCAGGCCTGCACCAGCTTGCTTTCACCGGTCTTGGTCAGCAATTCCATCATGACCCAGGTTTTTTTCGCGCCGATGGCCAGGTCCATGGCCCCGCCTACGGCGGGAATGGCGTCCGGCGCGCCCGTGTGCCAGTTGGCCAGGTCGCCCGTGGCGGATACTTGAAACGCGCCCAGCACGCAAATGTCGAGGTGGCCGCCGCGCATCATGGCAAAGCTGTCGGCATGGTGGAAATAGCTGCCGCCGGGCAGCAGGGTGACGGGCTGCTTGCCCGCGTTGATCAGGTCGTAGTCTTCCTCGCCGGGCGCGGGCGCGGGGCCCATGCCGATCACGCCGTTTTCGCTGTGCAGGATGATGTCCGCGCCAGCCGGCAAGTGGTTCGCCACCAGGGTCGGCAAGCCGATACCGAGGTTGACGACACTGCCTTCATGGATGTCGGCCGCCACGCGGGCTGCCATCTGGTCTCGATTCCATTTGTTCATTTGATACTCCTCAGGCTGCTTTGAAGCCGGCGGGGCCGGTGGCAGTGCGCGGCACTTGCACGATGCGCTGCACGAACAGGCCCGGCGTGACGACGTGCTCGGGGTCGATGCTGCCCAGTTCAGCAACTTCATGCACGGAAGCAATGCTGACCTTGGCGGCCATGGCCATGATCGGGCCGAAGTTGCGCGCCGTCTTGCGGTAAGTCAGGTTGCCCCAGCGGTCGCCCTGCTCCGCCTTGATCAGCGCGAAATCGGCGTGGATCGGCGACTCGAACACATACATGCGGCCATCGATCTCGCGCGTTTCCTTGCCCTTGGCCAAGTCCGTGCCATAACCGGTAGGCGTGAAAAAGCCGCCGATGCCGGCGCCGGCGGCGCGGATGCGCTCGGCCAGATTCCCCTGCGGCACCAGTTCCAGTTCCAGCTTGCCCGCGCGGTACAGCGCGTCGAACACGTGGGAATCGGCCTGGCGGGGGAACGAGCAGATGATCTTGCGCACTTGCCCGTTTTTCAGCAGGGCAGCCAGGCCCGTGTCGCCATTGCCCGCATTGTTGTTGACGATGACGAGGTCGCGCGCGCCCTGGGCGATCAAGCCGTCGATCAGCTCGGCCGGCTGGCCCGCGCCGCCAAAGCCGCCAATCATGACGGTGGCGCCATCGTGGATATCGGCCAGCGCATCAAGCACGCTGGAACGCAGTTTGTCGATCATTGCGGTCTCCTCCCAATCAAATCCATTTGCCATTTGTTCGCATAACGAACAAATATTCGTATTTAGAACTTATTCGTGAGAATATGCCTGATCGGGGCGCTTGTCAATTTGCCGTTTTCGCCAGCGCCATGGCTATAATTGCCACCTTGACCAATTGGAATTGCCATGACCGCACGCAGCAGCACCTCCCTTTCCGCCGAAGAAACCGCCGATGCCGACGGCGCGCCGCGTCCCGGCGACAGCTATGTGCAATCGTTCGCGCGGGGCCTGGCCGTGCTGCGCAGCTTTGGCGCGGACGCGCCGCAACAGACCCTGAGCGAAGTGGCGGAACGGGCGCAGCTGACGCGCGCGGGCGCGCGGCGCATCCTGCACACCTTGCTGCATCTCGGTTATGTGGAAGCGGATGGGCGGCTGTTCCGTTTGACGCCGAAGGTGCTCGATCTCGGTTACGCCTACCTGTCATCCTTGCCCGTGTGGACGCAGGCGCAGCCGCTGCTGGAAGAATTGATGCAGACCTTGCGCCAGTCGTGCTCGGCCACCGTGCTCGACGGCGACGATATCGTGTATGT